>Ga0210017_1000050_pt1 | contig 78113 bp, 63 predicted proteins | sample CryGeyCG2014_020_FD_183966 | JGI IMG/M metagenome (GOLD analysis project Ga0210017, IMG submission 183966) | Groundwater microbial communities from aquifer - Crystal Geyser CG08_land_8/20/14_0.20 (SPAdes) (version 2) | ecosystem: Environmental > Aquatic > Deep subsurface > Groundwater | place... | reverse complement strand
GCCTCTTTTACTTGGAACGCCACCGATCTGGACGGAGATTCGACCATTACGAATTTTGAGTGGGCTTTGGATGACACAATGAATTGGACAAGCATCTCCGGTATTTTAAGAACAGTAACGATTAATGAGGATAACGGATTAACGGAAGGTGATCACTGTTTTTACCTCCGAGCGGTTGACATTGCGGGGGCAAAAAGTGAAATTATTCGGATGCCAGAGGATATGACTTGGTATGTGAAAGAACCGGTCAATGGTTATTTATTGGTTGACGATTATAGTTCAGAAACCGTCGGTTCCGGGTATCCCGATAAATACTACAAGGGATTACTTAAATCTCTCATTGGCAATTTTAATTACTGGAACATCGAAGAACAATTTCCTGCTTCGATGACCCAGTTTACCGAAACATTAAAATTATTTGACAGAGTCGTCTGGTACACCGATTTAATCATGGAAACGGACGATCATTTCATTGCGGCTCAGGTTGCGATTCCGGAAGTCTTGGACGATAGTGGAAAAGTTATTTATATCTGCCAGTTCAATACCGGTTTTGGTTCGCAGGGCGACCCGCTGGCTTTTACACCTGTTGATGCTCTGGGGGATTATTATAGCCGGATAAGTAGTTTGAAGATTTTCTCTCCGCAAACAGATATTCAGATAGCTTTATCCGATACATCCATCAAATTGCCGGAGTTAAAAACCACAACTAATATTTTCGGAACATACTCCGTCTCCGCTAAGGAAGGTTCTGTCGTTTTATACCGTTACGACGGAAAAGTTTTCGTGATTTTGGGCAGAAACGACAATACCGGAGAATACGATATGGTTTTTTCCGGAGCGCCGCTACATTTAATAAATGGTAACAGCAATTTGGACGATTTTTTCGACATTATTTTAAACGATGTATTTAAGTAAGAAGAGTAGGTTGGTTTCGATTTTTACGGCAGTATTGATTCTGTCGTCCGCCGTATTTTCGCAAGGAACGAAGAAAGGTGTATTGGAAGGTTTGGTGTCTGATAAAGCTACAGGCTCGCCGCTAATCGGTGTGAATATCGTGATTATGGGAACCTATTTGGGTACATCGACCGACTTGAATGGTCGTTTTGTGATTCCGAATATTAATCCGGGTGAATACACGCTCGAAGTGACATACATTGGTTATAAAGTCGTTCAAAAAACCGGCGTTAAAGTTGACGCGGGAAAAACAATAAATCTTAATTTCGATCTGGAGCAGACGGCACTGGCGTTGGGACAGGAAATTGTCGTAATCGGCGAAAAACCGCTAATGCAGATCAATGAAACCGGGACGATAAGAACGATCAGCCGTGAAGAATTAGCCAATAAACCGCTTGAAAATGTCGAGGACATTGTTGCCCAGCAGGTTGGAGTTTCACATCAGGATAATGAGATTCACATCCGCGGAAGTCGGACGTATGAAGTTCAGTATCTGCTGGATAATCTTTCCGTGCAGGACCCGCTGTCAGGAACCGGTTTTGGACTGAATGTCAGCGCAAACGCCATCGAAGAAGTGGAGGTCATCACTGGCGGTTTTAAATCTGAATACGGACAAGCGACTTCTGGCGTTGTCAGCGTAAAAACCAAGTCCGGCGGCGATAAAATGGAAGGTTACTTTTCATATAAATCTGATAATCTGGGACTTTTTCGTGATAATGCATGGAGTTTCAATACTGACATTTTCGAGATGAATCTCGGCGGACGAGAACCGATTACGAGCGGATTACTGCCCGCCCTTAAAGTTAAACTACCGGGGCAAATTTATTTTTTTATGAATTTTTATGCTTCGATTGCGGACGATTACACCGGGAAAACCGCGTCACAACTTTATTCCTCAATTAGTCCCAAAATAACGCTATTTGGGAATAACTTGCTGACCGGCAATACGTTAGCCCCGCGCCAGAATAATAGCTGGAATTTGATGAGTAAATGGACATGGAAACTTAACGATACTCAAAAGCTGATTTACACCTATAATCGATCGGTAGCGATCAATCAAAATACGCAATCTCTTCAGACTAATCTGGAATATGTTGAACCGGGACCGGGTTTCCCGTACGAATATTCTGATAATCTTAATCTGTTTAATGTTTACACGCACGACAATGAACAGACATCGCTAACATGGTCACATACTCTTAATAAGCGGACATTCTATGAGTTGCGCTTGAGCCGTTTTTTTGCTCACTTGCGAGCTGACTGGATGGGCGCCGATTGGACGGATTATACCATGGCGATCGATGTCCCGCGACTTCCGGTCGAATATTACTCGCCAGCGAACGATTCTACAAAAGTCCGAATCATTCCAGGGGACGGATTCTATGATTATGGCAATGCTGATGTCTGGCATGATCACTACGTTGAATTTTATACGGTTAAAGGTGATCTAACCGGTCGTATAGGGAATATTCATACAGTTAAAACTGGGATGGAAGCCTCCTTTGACGAGGTGCAGTTGATCGATATTATCGATCCATATACCGAAGGTGGTTTTGGTTCTAGTCAGGATATTTACCGGGTTTATCCTGCAGACGGCGCTATCTATGTTCAGGATGACATCCATTTTGAAGGTTTTTATCTAAATGCCGGTTTACGCTTGGATTACTGGTTTCCCGGAAAATATGTTGACGACGCGATTGACGATACGACGAATATCCTAACGGATGAGATGCGCGGTCAATATAATGATCAAACCTATCGTCTCTTCGGACGGCATTTTAAAATGCGCCTGATGCCGCGCCTGGGAGTTTCATTCCCGATTTCGGACAATCAGATGCTTTTTTTAAACTACGGTCATTTTTCAAAGCGCCCCAAACCACAATTCGTTTATGCTAAGTTAGGCAACATCAGTTCAAAGTCCTCATATCAAAAATTTGGGAATCCAAATCTGAACCCGGAGACTTCGGTGATTTACGAATTGGGACTGCGTCACCAATTCAGTAAAAATGATGTCATCAGCATTACAGCTTTCTATAAAGATATTTTCGATTATGTCCAGACGGCGACAATCACTGGAATCCCCCGTATTGGTTCGGCTATTTTCTATATTAATTTGGATTACGCCCGTTCGCGCGGCATCGAAGTGGAATATAAAACTCGTCTCCTAAAGAATTTTTCTGGTAGTGTTAACGGTTCCTATTCGGTTTCAACGACAAAATCCTCTTCTCCGGATATTGGATTGTTGATTGCTAAGGGCAGTATTAACGAACAGCCAATCAAGGAAACTTATGCAGTTTGGGACCGTCCTTGGCAGGTGTCTATTAACGGCAATTACCGGGTTCCGGACGATTTTGGCCCGAGGATTCTGGGCATGAAGATATTGGGTAATTGGAATATTAATTTGCGCTGGTTCGCACAGGCTGGCAAGCGTTATACTCCGGTTAACTTCATTTATTATAGCCCCAGCAATGGGCGACCGATTTATACGGATGTTGAAGATCAGACATTGAAATACAGCGAACTCGGTTCAATTTGGAAATGGGCGGATTTGAGTATCAAAAAATATTTTAATAGCGGGCAGTTCAAATACGTTTTTTCGGTTGATGTTAAAAATTTGTTTGATGATAAAAATTCCAATATCATTAATCCGGTAACTGGAAAAGCATACGAGTATGGTGATCTGGTGCCAAGCAGTTGGAATGATCCGCTTTATCCAGACCTGAGTTATCCGGTGTCCAGTCCGTATCCACTAAATCCTGCCCGTTATCGGAAGCCGCGCAACATTCGATTTGGTTTTTCGGTGGAATTCTAAGATGCAAATCATTAAAAGGACATATATAATATTTATGCTTTTACTGATTATCCATGGTTGGTTAAATGCACAGTTATTTCCGAATTTGGGCGGTCAACGGGTTGGAACATCGTCAGCACAATTCCTAAAAATCGGAGTCGGCGCACGAGCGGTGGCTTTAGGTGAATCTTATGTCGCAATAGCCAATGATGCTGAAGCGCTCTTCTGGAATCCCGCTGGCATCAGTCAGTTCACAGGCAGTGATTATTTCTTCACTTACAATCAGTGGTTTTCCGATATTCAGATTTATTATTCGGGTGCAGTTTATCATTTAAATCAAACGAACACGATCGGCGCATTCTTCACAACATTGACTACCGATGACATGCGGGAAACGACGGAATTAGAACCTGCAGGCACGGGGCGCTATTTTTCCTATGGTGACTTAGTAACTGGTCTCAGCTATGCCCGAAATATGACCGATAAATTTAGTTTCGGCGTTACTGTAAAGTACTTTCAGGAAACGCTTGCCGAAATGAAAATGACCTCAATGCTGTTCGATCTTGGCACATATTATAAAACGGGCTGGAAATCGACGCGATTTGGCGTATCGGTTACTAATTTTGCCTCAGATATGGCGGCAGAAGGTAGTTATACGTATAAAAATTTGGATGGTGAAACGATTAAAGTCAGTAATTTCCAAGAATTTACTCCGCCGATCATGTTTCGGATCGGCATAGCCGCCGAAGCATTTCAGCGTTTTGGCCATAAATTAACTTGGTCAATTCAATTAAATCATCCGAACGATAATAGTGAGAATATTAATCTGGGCATCGAATATTGGTATCGTAATGTTTTGGCGCTACGCAGTGGATATATCACCAGTCGTACTGACCGTGACATTTCTTTGGGTATCGGTTTGAATGTCCCGGTTGGAAGAAACCGTTTTCGTGTCGATTACAGTTATGCCAATTTCGGCCGGCTTGGCTATGTAAATCAATATACTATTCATTTCCTCTTATGAATGATAAAATGAAAATCTGGGTATCATTTTTTCTCGGATTAGGTTTGTTGGCTTCATGCTCTAATGATAAGTATCCGTTACCCATCGTTCCTGATTCCGACTCCGATTATTCGAACGTTGGGAAAGAAGTCTATAACCTTGTTTATCCGATCATGGATTCTGAGAACGGTTACCATTTCAGCCACCCGGCGGATATTTATTTTGGCGTTGATAATTTTATTTATATTTGTGATACCGACAATGATCGAATCGTCATGATGGATGCGGGTGGCGCGATACAAGGTTATTCACAGACAATCGAACATCCCGAAGCTATAACTCAGAATGACAGCCTGGCTTTATTGATCGTCAATAAGACGAATCAGATTTTCAAGATTGATCTCTTTAAGGCTAATCACATCATCGCCGGCGCAGAAGTGAAAGTAGTTTATACTCAGGTCAGCGAACCGACCAGAGAATTCACTGGGATAACTATACACAAAGGTTTTGAATATTATGTGACCGTTGTCGATGTAGCCGATAGTTCTGATAACTACACGGAATTTAATTTTATCTATGATTTTAATGCCAAAAACACGCTGAAAGGAACTTTACCACTTTTTATCAATGGAACGGGACTATATTCAACTCTTTTACCAACTTCAATTGTCAGTATCCGTGAGCGTTATCTCGATATTTCCAGTAAGTCGGAAGATTTACCCGATTTTTGGTTTACGCAGACAGGGCGAACGAAAATGCTTTCCAATAGTTTCAAAATTCAATCCGTTACCAGTTATCTTTTTGAAGGTCAATACAACATCCGGGCTAATACAGGACTGATCGGATCTGATATATACGATTCTGAGCGTTATTGGAATCCTGAAGATATTGCGTTGGATCATCAGGGTTATATTTTCGTCGTAGATGCCGGACGGGACACAGCGGACGCGGATACAACCAGACCGGCTCCCGGTTTCTATCGTTTTTCATCTGCGGGAACCATGCTTCAAAGTGTAATTGGTCTTGGCGCTGGAGACAGATCTTTCAACCATCCGAAAGGGATTGCGGTCTCGCCGAATTTAGAAGAACAGACAGTTTATATCGCCGACACCGGCAATAATCGAATTGTCATGTTTAAACTTTCCACTCAGTAAATTTTACTAGTCGAAATTCAAGCCGAGCGTTTGCAAAACTCTCGAACGAGATTTTAAGAATTCAAAAGATAATAGGAATTTTTTCTGTTCTTTTTTTACAAGACGAACCGTCATGTTGTCTTTTATATCGATCTTTTTTTGCCATTGATATCTATAATCTGGAGGGGTCTCGCAATAAAGTGTAAAGACGCCTTTTTTTATATTCTCGAATATCGCAAGATTTGACATAGTGAGAGTATTTTTATAACGTGCCAATTCCGTCAAGTTTGCTATAATCAACTGGTTGGAAGGGAAAATAATACCTGATTTAATCCAATCGGCGGCATTAAGGATTTGGGTTTCATTTTCCATACCGATCAAATCGAGTTCAGAATTCAGGTCAGCGACTATTAATGAATCCTGAAGAGTGGATTCATAAAACGAAGAATTAACCGAGTGAACTTTGACGATGAGAACCTTCAGAAGCGAATCTAATCCGCCCAAATAAGAAGCTAACTGGAGATTAAGCGGAAGATTGGCATTCAAATCGGCAGTGAGATCGTTATAAACAACAATGCCTCGAGGTTGAATCTCTACGGGAATTGTGCGACGTGGTATTAGGATGGTTTTACGAAACTGGACGGAAATATCCAACCCGGTAACGACATCCTGGCCTTCATTATAACAACGAATCCAGACTTTCCACGTATTCCCGAATTTCTGAATGCAAAAAGGTTCACACCGAATATTTGTGAGGTAGGCGGTTTTTAAATTGTTTTTTTCCTGGATGTATTGATTGGTGCCTTTTATAAATTCGTCAAATTTTGCATAGTAAAAGTCTTGAGCCTTGCTCAGACTGTCTGACAAAGGTTGCCAAACTTTTAAAACGTAAGCCTGATTATCAGTAACGATTTGGTCGAATTTTTTGACCTGCGATTCGTTCAGTAAATATAACTGGATTTGGCTGTCCTTAGTCGGAAAACATTCTGGATCGGCAACGACTTTCAACGAAATGGTCGAAGCGCAGGAGGCTAAAAGAAAAACCGAAACAGTGAAAATCAGTTCAATTTTTAATCTGCTATGAAACATATTCTGAACACTACCTATGACAAAATAGGTTTTCTGGAATTTATCTGCAACAGAATTTTTTTATCGCGTTAAAAACCGACAGGCTTAATAATTCGGTTTTAGTGTCATACTGATGATGTTTGAGATAAATTTGAAGAGGATTTCTTTTGGTAAATCCAGAACAAACGGTATAGATTCCATATCGCAAATGAGGCAGAATTTTTCGCTTTCATTCACATGCAATGGAATGGCAATTGCGCCTTTCGTATTTAAATGTGTCCAAATCCGACGAATGTCGCGGATTTGTTTGTCTTCAATAGTAGTATAAGTAATTTCATCGTCGATGATCGCACAGGAGGCAAGACTATTTCTATTGTATGGATGGTTGAAAAATTCCGGCATTTCTTCTTCAACTCCTGAAATGAAGATACATTCCAGATGGGCGCCATCGTTCGAAAGCCGGTAAATCCGCGGATAAATCAGTCCGTAATTTTCGCAAAGTGTTTGAATAACATTTTTTTGTATCGTTTCCATATCGCCTATGATCGCATTGTTGATCGCGTTCATTTTGACAAGCGATTCCGAGTATATCTTATAGACTTCGACGGCTTCTGGGTATTTAAAGACGATGTTCATTCCCACGTAATTCCAGAGGACATGCTGAGGGAAAAAGATAATTTCCAATTCGGATGTTTTTCCGGTGAACTCTTTGTAACGTGCAATAACTGTTGTGATTTCCAGTGTATCGATCGCCTGTGTCATAGCGTGGGATATTTGTCTGACAAAATCGCTTTCAAGTATCCTGAAAAAATTATTACCGACAATTTTCTGGTGATCCAACTTAAGGATTAATTCACCCGCCAGATTGATGTCAGTGATTTTTCCGACATAATCGATTCGGACGATTCCGAGTGTTCCCTTTTCGGCGATTTTTTCTTCGAAAAGATGATAATTAGAAAAATATTCCTGAGAAATAAAATGTTCAATAACTTCCTGAAGAAAGTTATGAAGTATCATTGGAACACGGAGTGAGACTTTGTTCGGAACGGATTTGTCTTTTGGGCTGTCAATCGTTAAAACGGCGATGGGTTTGGATTCATATAGAATCGGCGCATATAGAAGATCGTTTTCGTGCCATTGATCCCGCAGTTTCATTGGGATTTCCGTGCTGAGTCCGTCACTGACAATCAAACGGGAATCGGCATCGCGCCAAGGAAGGTAGTAAAATGATCCGATTCTCCAGCGTTCGACAATTCCGCTTAGCATTTCCCTGCGCTTGCTCGGCGGAAGTTTCGATAAATTGCTGTGTTCTTTGATAAAAGTTGGCGAATACCCGGAATAAAGCGTTTTCTTCGTCTCGTATTTGTTATTTATGAAGGAAAAACTCACTTTCTGCCAGCCGGTTTTTCTTAGCGTATCCAGAATATGCTGGCACTTTTCTTCTAATCCTTTTTTGGATTTTAGCGTCACTAAGTTTGTAGCAAGAACTTCGATCAACTGCAACGGGCTGTCCATTTTTCCTCAGGGTTGTAAAAGTATTTAAACCAATTTTCAAAAATAACGCAGGAAATCTATCAATTTTTGTGTTGATCCACAAGGCGGTTAATTTTTCATTTGATTCATCTAAGTTTGTCAGAAATCACATAACTTTGAAAAGGAAGTTGTTTAAACGGATGGGACAGTCGATAACGACAACTTATTGGTTATCAATTTATCTCAATCGTATTTATATTTGTACGGATTTTTAACAATTAATAGAAAAGTCGATTGATTAAAGGATTTTTATGAAAAACACCGGTAAAGCGTTCGTGCTGACTTTTCTGCTTCTGTCCTCAGTTTTTGCACAGGAAAAATTTAAACTGGACTCGTTTATAGATTTGATTCAAAAGGCATTTGAGAGTCCGGAGATTACGAACGAAAAATATCAGTCTCCGATGAATTCTGACACGGTAAAATCGGTTGATACCGCACGATCCACTCCTGCTCAAAAAATAGCAGTAGCCGTTTTAGAATTAGACCCGAATGGGATCAGTATATCGGAAGGCAAGGCGCTTTCCGATCGATTGCGCATCGAAGTTTTTAAGGCGGGTGTTTTTGAGGTGATGGAACGTGATAAAATGACCGAAATCTTAGACGAGATGCAATTCCATATGAGCGGTTGCACGACGGATGAATGCGCCGTTGAGATAGGTAGAATAATTGGAGTTAGCAAGATGATCGCCGGTGCGGTGAGTAAAGTCGGCGAGTTTTATACGGTCAGCATTCGCCTGATAAATGTTGAAACGGGAAAGATCGAAGCCACAGCGCTGGGAGATGTGGAAGGAAGTCTCGGATTTGTTCTGACAAAGGCGATTCCTTCCGTCGCGATGCAAATTTCAGGTCTTGAAAAGCCGGAGTTGTTCATACATCTGAAAAAGACAGTATTTAATTTCGTGACAGAACCGAACGATGCGTCCATTTATGTTGATGGGATTTATAAAGGTCAATCGCCGGTAGAAGTTGAAATCGAGCCTGGTTACATGCATCGGATTCGAGCGACCAAAGACGATTTTGTAGTTTGGGAAAAATCGTATAAACCGGGAAAAGATCAGATGATGGAAATTGACATCGTTCTTCAACCCATACCGATACCGATCGTCATTGGAAGTGACTCAAAACCGCATAAAAAATCATTCAGGCAAGGATTAAAAATCCAGTAGGTACAAACGCAATTATCCGATAAAATTAACTCTCACATTTACGAAATCAACCTTTTGAAAGATAGTGGAACGCAACTATTTAGAGAATCTATTGATCCAACTGAAAATTCATTTTCTGGGATTAACACGTTCAATGGAATAGAATTTCATAAAATCCAACAACCGAATGGAAATCTGTCTTTCGATTTTGGTGTTGGCGTTTATCGGGGGAACCTAGGAAGGTGGTTTTCAAATATTTTTAGTGATGAACATTCAAGCGATGTGTATACGCTGGCGACATGGAACCCGCAAGCTATGTTCGATTTAAAATTTGCGCCGATCAGTTATCCATTCCTCTTTTCGTATGTCAACGTTGGATTCGGATATAATTTGCTGGTTATGACAGCTTACAGGAGTGAACATTCGATCGGCGGACCGATTTACCAATCTTGGGGATTTAGATATGGCGCGGGCGTCGAAATCCGACCATTTCGGTCTGCCGGCATCGCGTTTGAGTGGAACTGGAAAAATATGAATATGAGATTGTTGGATGTCGATCGCGTGACAGATTATTTTAAAACGAACAATCTGAGTAAAATAAATCTGACCGGCAATAATGTGTCATTAACGTTGAACCTCTATTATTAAAATTTTTTGTTCAAAGGGAAGCGGAAAATCCCTTCAAATCTAATTCCAATGTCCACCGATATTTGAGTGATTTAAAATTGGTTAATTGAGGTAATCCGTCTGCGTCTTTCGGATGGTTTAGATATAACGGTAGATAAAATTTTAGTGGTCCAATTTTTAGACCCACTCCGAGATCGAGATGCCCGACAAATCGATCTGATCGATTGAGCGCGTCTCCAAAATCACAGAAGGCGAATGTTGAACGAAACCTGTACTCTGAGTTTATTCCGAACGCGCCTCGATTTCCCGAATATTTCTGATAACCAATAAGATTGATTCCATTCGCCAAATGCCAATTTCTAAGCGGTGAAAATGGCGTATTTCCGCTTCTATCGTAAATGAAAAACTCCTGAAACGACGGATCGATTCCTCCGCTGGCGTACCAGTATTCCTGTCGTGGTAGAGATGTTGTTAACGAAGTCACTGTGAATCCGGCAAATACGCGGAGATTCAGCGATTCGGATTGATCTAATTTATGGTGGAAAATATATTCGCTGGAAATCTTTGCAAACAGGTTCGAACCGATGCCTGAAATCGTTGCGTTGCCGATTCGCAGTTTCGACAGAAATTCACGCTCTGATAGAAACCACTGACGCTGACTTTTCCATGATCCGGTGGCGGCAGTCGTTCGTCCTTTTGTCCAACATTGTGGGTCGAACGAATGCAAGTCAAAAATGTTATGATATTCGAGCCCAAATCGAAAATCACGTCGATGGTTCCGGAAAAACTTCGGGTAGACTGCTTTATTTGCGGAAAAGTGGTATGATTCTCTGCCGCTTGCCTGAGCCACTGCGATGGAATAATTAAACTCTGTACCGACTCTATCGTACAAAGTGTTCTTGTAAGAATAGTAGCCCAGAATGCGGGTGGATTTCCATCCGTAAAGTGGCTTGATGATAAACTGGTGCCGGATCGGCGTGATGTTCCCACGGAAAAATATTGCGCCGGTTTGAATGCCGTTCGTGTAATCGACGGTTGCAAACGGAAGGAAAAACACCTGGAAACGATCAGGTTTATCGGGATTTAAAATCGGAGTCAGAAGAATCGGCAACTTTGAATAGTTGTTGCTGAAATCGACATCCGGCGTCAAACGATCTGGATCGATGGCGATTAATGAAGGCTTTGATTTGGTTTTGAATCGAAAAGTCTCGCGGTTAGACTTTGGATAAATCCAGGCAGAATCCAGCATGTTTCCATCTTTTGAGAGAAGGACAAGAACGGGTGTGAACAGATCGCCGGCATTTCGGATGATGATATCTGTAATCCACTGATTTTCTATAAATTTGGATGTTGCTGATTGTAATTGATAATCCAGTCGTTTCGTCGTTTTAATCAGATCATCGAAAAACCATGATAAGTCGATATTTAGCGATCGTTCCAATGAAGCCCGAAAGTCGTCTGGTCGTGGATGGCGGAATTTCCATTCGTCATAAAAGGTTTTCATCGCGCCGTCGAATTTTTCCCGTCCGGAATATTTTTCAATCAACGCAAGACCGATAGATGGTTTCGCATAAATTGCAGAAGCGTATTGTGCCGTCGGATATTGTTCTGCTGATAAATTAGAAGGAAGTTCAGCATTCATCCCTGTGACAAGATCAAACGATAATCTGCTCAAAGTAGCGTGGGTGAAATCCGTTAGCAGATAATTCCGGAGAGGTTCGGGTAGGATTCGCTGTTCACTAATCGGAACGAATCGATCAAAATAACGACATTCTGCCCATGTGTTGATTCCTTCATCTAACCATGCGTTTTCGCGTTCATTGAAGCCGAGAATTCCGTAAAACCAATTGTGGCCAACTTCGTGCGCTATAGTCGCTTGCATTAATAAATCAAAACGTTGCGGTGTAATATTTGCGATCATCGGATATTCCATCCCGCCATTGATCGGAGACTTACTGCCATCGACGATTGAGACTGTTGGATACGGATAAGGACCGCAAATGTCGCCGTAAAGCGTCAGCGTGTTTTTGACGATAGAGAGTGAATTGCGCCAGACTTTAGCATTCTCGGGAAGTAGCAGATTCCAGAGAGCAATGCTGTCACAAGTTCCGGGATAAGCAAAATAATCTTTTTGTACTAAAAAATCCCGATCGGCGATCCATCCAAAATCAATGACATTCCGGGCGACGAAGCGAATCGTTTTCATTTGTGTTGACACACCCGATAATGATTCATGTTTCTTCAACGTTCGTTTTCGATCGGCATCGGACATGTTGATGAACAACGCACCAATTTTTGCTAAAGAATCCATGCGGGCGATTTCCGAGGCGGGAGAGACCAATGTGCCCGACGCGCCGACAATGAAATCTTCCGGAAGTGTTATCGTAACGTCATAATCACCGAATTCATTGTAGTATTCACCGTTATTTAGATAAGGATACGGATGCCAGCCGTCAGCGTCGTAAACCGGAATTTTTGGATACCATTGGAATACCTGATATTGACCGCGGCTGTATCCGGATCGCGAAAAGATATTCGGGAATTTGAGCGTGTAATTAATGTCGATTTGAATCGAATCATTTGGTAAAAGCATTTCCGGTAAGTGAATTATTCCCAGATCGGATGAATCCGACGGTGTTGCGATTTCGACAGATTTTCCGTCGATCTGAACCGATTCTAAATTGATGAATCCGCGATCTTTTTTTGTTGAGAAATGAAACGCAGTCTGTCGATCGCGGCGTTGTTCGCGACCCAATGCTGTCTCTTCGTTGCGGTATGCGTTTGGGTAGAGTAAAAGCCAGATTTGCGAAATGCTGTCCGGCGAGCTGTTGATGTAAACGATTGTTTCACTTCCTTCAAGTTGGTGAAGAGAATCATCCAACTGTGCATCGATCTGGTAATTTGCCGTGTTTCGCCAATCGGTGCCGGAAAATAGCAATGTGAAAAAAGTCTGGAAAATTAGGATGAAAATAAAAAGAAAATGTGAGCCATTTCTGTTACGTATTCTCGGATTCGTTTGAAAATGAGATTGATCATTCTTCATGAAGAAGTTCACTTTATGAAATTTTAAGAATGTCCAGCATCTCATGGGTGATTTTTCCATTCGTCGCTAGCGTCTCGCATTTGTAAACAGAGAAAGCCTCGCCCTGAAAATCAGACAGGAAACCGCCCGCTTCGGAAATAATCACAGAAGCCGCGGCGACATCCCATGGATGGAGACTAAATTCCCAGAAACCGTCGTAACGTCCACAAGCCAGATAACACAAATCCAATGCCGCCGCACCGGGACGACGCACGCCTTGACATTTGACGTAGAAACGTTTGAATAATTCCATATTTCGGTAAAAGGAGGCGTCGAGTTCATAAGGAAATCCCGTCGCTAAAAGTGAATGAGACAGTTTTTCGGTGGATGAAACGAAAATAGGTTTTTTGTTTAAGAAAGCGCCTCTCCCGCGAATCGCTGAAAAAATCTCACCAGTTGTCGGATGTAAAACGACACCGAGAAACATTTCTCCGGCGATTTCCAGTCCGATAGAAACGGCGAACATCGGAAATCCGTGAACGAAATTTGTCGTTCCGTCCAGCGGATCGATGATCCATTTAAAGCCTGAATTGCTTTCGATTTGCGGGCGTTCTTCGGTTAATATTTGATGATCAGGGAATTCGTGTTGAATCATCTCTATGATCAGATTTTCCGAAGCGTGATCGGCTTCCGTAACCATATTCGCCCGGCCTTTAAAATCAATGCTGAGTGTCGTATTTAATTTTTTGATCAGAAGTTTCCCAACCGCTTGCGCCGCAACAAGCGCCGTGTTCAATAATTTTCGTTCAAGTTTTTCATCGATGAATTGCATGATTTACCATTTTTGCTCTCTAATAGAATTCAATGTGAGTTGTTCTTTATATGTCAGGTGTTTTTTCGATGTGTATTCTTTCGTAACGCGCTTGACGACATTTGATAGTGCAATGACGCAAATCAGGTTCGGAATTGCCATCAAACCGTTGGCAAAATCGCCAAACGCCCACCCAACTTCCAAAGAAACTGTCGCACCGATGAAATGCGCAGTGACGTACAGAATTCGATACCAAAACACGGCTTTTTGACCCAATAAATACTGAGCGCCGCGGTCACCATAATAAGACCACGAAATCGCCGTCGAAATCGCGAATAGTAATACGCCGAGTGTCACAATAAAACCACCCCAGTTACCAAAACAATGAAGCCCTGTTTGAAATGCCCATGACGTCAGTGGCGAACCGTTTTGCATCATATTTCCTTTAAGGTAAAATTGCCCAATGTTAGGTTCTGGCTTCATCAGCCCAGATTTATCGACAATTACCATGCCTGAAAATGGTTTTCCATAAAGATATAGTTGGGCGCTATCAACGAGTGCGTGATTCTTGATAAATACAACACCTGAAACGATTCCATCAGAAGCGAAAAAAGCTGTGTCGGTGAGCGCATTCTGCCTTCTAATTTTGCGTTAGTTGCAATGCTTGAACCTTTCGGAACGACCCAAATTGTTGATTGAGCGTTCGCGATAACCAAATCCGGTTTTTTCTGATTCCAGACTCCGGTAATTACAATGACCAAGCCAGTGATCGTACATACGACGAGGGTATCGATAAATGGACCCATCATTGAATTGGCGGCTTCACGAGCCGGTTCGTTGGTTTTTGCGGCGGAATGACCAATCGGTGCGCTCCCTTGTCCCGCTTCGTTGGAAAACAAACCGCGTTTGATTCCCCACATCATCATAAAGAGAAATGAGCTACCAGCAAATCCACCGACACCTGCCGCGGAGGAGAACGCAGATTTAAAAATCAGTGCAAAAGATGCCGGTAACTGACGATAGTTCAGTGCAATTACAGATAGTCCGCCTAATACGTAAAAAATGCACATAAACGGTGATAAAAAAGAGGTGACTTTTCCGATTCGCTTGATTCCCCCAAGAATTACTGCGCCAACAATTGTTGCCAAAAATAAACCGGTGATCCATGTTGGAATATGCCAGTCAGATTGTAATTGGTCAGCAACCGTAAACGCCTGAATCGTGTTGCCAATTCCAAAAGAAGCGATAACCAACATGGTGGCAAAAAAAATCGCCATCCACTTGAATTTCGGTCCCATACCGCGTTCGATGCTGTACATCGGTCCACCGGAAACCGAGCCATCTGGATTTTTTACCCTATATTTCAGCGCGAGAAGTGTTTCGGAAAATTTCAGAGCCATACCAAGAATTGCTGTTACCCACATCCAGAATAACGCGCCGGGCCCACCATAATGAATCGCCGTAGCTACGCCAGCGATATTCCCAATACCGATAGTTGCGGACAATACAGCGGAAATCGCCTGAAAATGAGAAATATCGCCAAGGTCGTTCGGACCGTCATATTTTCCGAACATGACTTTCCATGAGTGAAAAAACAAACGGAATTGCACCAGACGCGTCTTGATAGTTGCAAGCACACCGGTAAAAAGAAGGAGGAAGATCATGAAAGGAAAAAAGTCGGGTTTTCTCCAAACTAGGTTTGAAAGAAAATTAGTTACTGTTCGCGCTGTTTCCATACACTCCTCAAATTGTCAAAATTTTGTACAGATTATACGACAATTGAAAATAAATATCAATAAAGAAGGCTTGTGTTTTTCGTAATATTTTCGGTAAAATTACCCGTGAACTTCGGAAATGATCGAGATGAGAACTGGATGGAAATCGCCATCAAAGAAGCGGAGAAAGCTTTTGAAGAAGGTGAGATGCCCGTCGGCGCCGTCATCGTTCACAATAACGTTCTCGTCGGAAAAGGTCATAATCAACGAGAAAGGTTGAAAGATCCGACGGCTCACGCTGAAATTCTCGCTATCACTTCGGCGGCGGGAACGCTCAATTCCTGGCGTTTAGACCATTGTACACTTTATGTGACCCTTGAACCGTGTCCCATGTGCGCTGGCGCCATTTTGAATGCACGAATTCCGCGAGTTGTCTATGGAGCCGACGATTCTACAGCCGGTATGTGTGGATCGGTCGATAATCTCTGCGATCGTAATCTGATGAATCATCGGGCAATCGTGAAAAGCGGCGTCAAAGCCGAAATTTGCCAATCCCTGCTGGATGCGTTTTTCCGTCGGTTACGCGACCGGAAAGAAGCAACCTGATTTACACGATTATTTAAGACCTACCGATAATTAATATAAACGATAACCATTTTCTTTAACAACATTTTAAGAAGCGTTTTTTTATAATTGCTGATGGATAATCGTGCGAAAAGCTCTGAGAAAACCGACCAAGAATAAAAAATATTTTGGAATAGCATTGGGGAAATTGTAACTTACCGACCGGTAAGTAAAGGAACGAATATGAATGATGAACAAAATACAAAAGAAAGAATTCTCAAAACAGCCGCAGAGATTTTTGCTGAACACGGTTTTGAGCAGACTTCCATGCGAGTGATTGCAGAGAAATCAAATGTCACAAAACCCGCCGTCTATTATTATTTTCCCGATAAGAAACACTTGTTTGAGGAAATCATCAAATTGGCGCTTGTTCATGCGTCTGCAAATTTGAAAATGATTGATGCTTCTTCCAAGCCTGCTGTAGAAAAACTTTACGATGTCGTGATGGCTCGGTTTGGAGAAATTCTTGATCACCCGGAGATTGCACGTTTTACTTTTAATGTCATGTCTGGAAACATTCCATTCGGAATTTCGGTTGATTTGCTTACTGAACTCAAACCTCACATGGATTTTCTATATAAAATTATCGAAAATGGGCGAAAAAATGGAGAATTCAGAAGCGATTTTGATATTCAGAGCTTCATGTTTTGTCTTTTTGGCGCTATCAACACTTATATCATGCGATTCTTTCGATTAAATATCAATGAACTGAATCTCCAAAGAGCAAAACTTCTCGTTGATACACTCGTTGAAGGAATTGCCAATCGCGATTATGTTAAGGAGTCATGAATGAAATATCATCTTAAAATAGCAATCACCGCCGTTATTATTCTCAGTTTTGGAATAGCATCGAGCGGTGAGTCGCTTGAATTAAATCTGGAAAAAGCACGGCAAATTGCCTTGAGGGAAAATCCCAGTGTAAAATTAGCGCGCGAAGCGGTAGGAAGATCAAAAGTTACAATCACCGAAGCAAGAGGAAACTTACTACCTTCTGTTAGCGGTTTTTCTTCTTTTCAGCATTCATGGGAAATGCAGAAAATCGTCATGCCAAACTTCATTAAAACGATGCTTGGACCGACTGCGCCCCCGGGATTGCCGGATTATATTACGGCTTCCTTCGGGATGGAGAATAGCGCGGTTGTGGGGATCAATTTCCAACAACCTTTGTTCACTGGTGGCGCAATCTGGAATGGCTATCAAATTTCAAAATTGGCAAATTCAATCGCACAGTCTCAATATAAGGTCGTTGAGCAGAAAGTGCTCAGTGAAGTGACATCCGCCTATTACGGACTTCTTTTTGCACTTTCTTCTATCAACGTTGCCGAAGAAGGTTTGAAAATGTCGGAAAAGAATCTTGAACAGGTTACTCAATTTTTCCAGGTCGGGAAATCTTCGCGATTCGATGTTTTACGTGCGGAAGTTCAGGTTGCCAATTTCAAACCGATGGTAGTTTCCGCAAAGAATTACGCCAAACTTGCCGAGTCTGCGCTCCGAATGATACTTGGACAGGATGAACAAATCGACTTTATAATCAATGATCATCTTGGATATATAGCGTCCGATCTGACCGAAAAAAAATTGGATGAATTGATCGAAATAGCAGAAAGAAATCGTCCGGAAATCTATATGATGTCTCGTCAGAAAAACATTGCGGCGCGACAATTGTCTCTGGCGAGAGCCGCTTATATGCCGTCGGTTGTTTTGGGGACATCTTATCAATATCAGGGACAACGTAACGATTACAAGTTTACGGGTGACGATTTTCTCAAATCCTTCAATTCTTCAGTTAGTGTCAGCATTCCGCTCTTTTCGGGATTTAAAACATCTTCCGAAATCCAGCAAGCAAAGATCGGAATTAAAGAAGCGGATTATCAAAAAGAATCGCTTTTGAATGGAATCCGCATGGAAATCAAGAGCGCTTACTTTACGCTCAAACAAGCGCAGGAAAATGTTCAGACTCAAGAAGTTACGATCAAACAGGCGGAAGAAGCCAATCGTCTTGCCGAATTGATGTACGCCGAAGGCGCGAGTACGCAGTTGGATGTTTTGAATGCCAACGTCGCGCTTAATCAGGCTAAAATGAATTATCAGAAATCTTTATACGAATACAACGTCGCTTTAGTAAACTTAAAAAAAGCGATCAACGAATTATAGGAGTTATCATGTCGCGTAAATATTCAATTTATTTATTAATAACGACGCTCGTCATTTTGAGCGTTTTATCAGGTTGTGGCAATAAAAGTAAAAAAGTAAAATCCGAAAAAGCTGTTGCTATTCCTGTGCAGGTTTCGACTGTAGCACGTGGTTCGATCGAATCAAAGATCGATTTTCTCGGCAACATCAGTGGTTCGCAGGATGTGAAAGTCTATTCAACGATTCCAACGCGCATTATGACGATGAAAGTTGATATCGGCGATATTGTCAAAAAAGGACAGGTGCTGGCTATCGTTGATAACGAAAAGGTCAGACAAATGGTAATTCAGGCGGAAGCCGGACTCGAATCGGCCAGTGCACAGTACAAGAATGTTGAGACGGAATGGAACCGCATCAATAAACTTTATCAGGCAAATGCCGTCAGTCAGGCACAATTTGACGGCGTCTCTGCACAGCGCGAAGCCGCCAAATCGGCTGTTAAACAACTGGAAGCGGCTATGGCAAATGCTAAAAGTCAGATGGAAGATAGTTATATCAAAGCGCCAATTGCCGGCGTTGTATCGGAACGTTTTCAAGAACAAGGTGATCAAACATCGCCGCAAATGCCAGTCTTCACAATCGTCAAGATGAATCCGGTGAAAGTAATGATCGAAGTTGTTGAAAGCCAGATCGGTTTGGTGAAAGTCGGCCAGAAAGCGCACGTTACTGTTGAATCATATCCGGATCAGGAATTCGAAGGTAAAGTATCGAAAATTAATCCGACGCTGAATCCGATATCACGTACTGTCAAGGCAGAAATATTGGTCAGCAATCCTGACCTGAAATTGAAACCCGGAATGTTTGCAAAGGTCGAAGTTGCGGTCAACCGGCATGATAATGTTCTTTTAATTCCGAAGTATGCAGTCCTCGAAAACACAAAACTCGAATATCTGGGCGGGGAGATCACCAATAGTCAGGTCATTGTTGAAAAATTTGTTTTTACCGTTCAGGATAGTCTCGCATTCCGTAAAGTGATTCAAGTCGGAATCGAAAACGGTAGTATGGTTGAGGTTCTGAACGGTCTGAATATCAATGATCTGATCGTAACCATTGGCCAGCACAATTTGCTTGACTCGTCGAAAGTCGATATCATCACAAACAGGAGTGGATTATGAGGCTTTCCAATCTAGCTATTCGGAGAGGGATCACTTTTGGAATGATTTTTATCATTGCGATCGGATTCGGTGTTTTCGGTCTGAGCGCTTTGAAAATCGATCTCTTTCCAAACATTACTTTTCCAATTATCGCGGTAATCTGCGAATACCCCGGAGTTGGTCCGGAGGATATAGAAAACTCTCTCTCCAGACCGCTTGAAAAAGCAATCGTTGCTACTAAAAATATTAAAAAAATGACATCTCATTCGACTTCGGGAGTGTCGATCTTGATTGTAGAATTTGATTGGGGAACGGATATGAATCAGGCTGAAATCGATGTCCGGAAGAACATTGATATGGTTCGTGATTACCTCCCTACCGAGGCAGGTTCGCCTGTTACCTTTGCATTTGATCCGTCGATGCAACCGATTCTTTTCATGACTTTGAGTTCGGATCAGCTGGGAATGGCAGAATTACGCACGCTAGTGACCGATCAGATCGAACCTCGTCTCGAACGGATCGTCGGGGTAGCTTCTGCAAGCACCTCCGGCGGAATGGAACGCCAGATTCGCGTTCTGGTTGAGCCGCAAAAACTCGCCGCGCTGGGCATCTCGATTCAACAGATATTACAAACGCTTCGGACTGAAAATCTACAGATTCCCGGCGGTATTATTAACGATGAACATAAAGAATTTACAGTCCGTACATATGGCGAATATTCGAATGTTTCACAGATAGAAAACACAGTCATTGGAAATAAGGGCGGTTCGCCAATCTATCTGAAAAATGTTGCCAGGGTGATCGATGGTTTTAAAGATCAGACGCAGGTCGTCCGAAATAACGGGAAGAACGCGCTGGTTATGTATGTTCAAAAACAGTCAGATGCCAACACTGTACAAACTGCCAAAGCAGTACGCGCGGAATTGCCTAAGATTGCCGATAAAATCGGGCAAGGCGTCAAATTCAGCATTATTCTGGATAGTTCGGAGTTTATAACTCGTTCGCTGAATAATCTGAAAAGTACGGCATTGCAGGCATTTATTCTCTGTTTTATCGTTCTGTTCTTCTTCCTGCGGCATTTCACTAGTTCCATGATAGCTGCAATCTCAATACCAGTTTCGATACTGGTTACCTTTTTCGTCATGTACGAGATGAAACTGACGCTGAATATTATTTCGATGGCCGGACTTGCGCTGGCAATCGGCATGTTGGTCGATAACGCTATTGTCGTCCTCGAAAATATATATCGGCATAAGGAAATTGGTGAAGAAATCAGAGTCGCCGCCGATGAGGGAACCGCACAGGTTGCTATGGCAATTACGGCATCGACGCTGACCACGCTGGCTATCTTTGTCCCGATCCTGTTTGTACCGGGTCTTGCCGGTGAACTATTCACCGATATGGTCGTTACGATTGTCGTATCCCTGACCGCTTCGCTATTAGTCGCATTGACATTGATTCCTCTTCTGGCGTCCCGTTTGCTATCCAAAGAGAAAGCGTACAAATCCAAGTTTATGATCAAACTGGACAGAGGACTGGGAAATTTCATCGACAATATGGAAAATAAATATGTCCGCATCCTCGATTACTTCCTCGGACATAAGAAAGTTTTTCTGATGGGATTGTTGTTAATTATTGTCGCCACGGTTCTGATTTATCCGAAAATGGGTGCTGAGTTCATTTCCCGCACGGATCAATCCATGATCTCAGTTACCATCGAACGTGAGACGAGCGCTTCATTAACTTCAACAGATCAGACATTCCGGGAGGTCGAACAAATCATCAAACAGGAAGTACCGGAAGCAATCAATATTCAGTCAGAAATGGGGACCGGATCCGGTTTTGGTGCACTTTTTGGTACAGCCGGAACCAATAAAGGTTCGATCACAATCAGCTTGCCGGATGTCAAAGAACGTAACCGATCATCGTCTGAGATTACAGATGTGCTTCGCAAGCGTCTTTCAAAGATACCGGGCGCTAAGATTTCATTCTCCGAAGGAGGATCGATGTTCGGCGCTGGCGGTGATGTCGATATTAAGATATATGGTCATAACCGGGAGATTGCGATTGCATTGGCTGATAAAGTGGCAGAACGCATTGAAAAGATTAACGGTGTCGTCGATATAAAAAAAAGTTATAGTCAGCCAAAACCTGAATACCAGGTACGCCTGGATCGTAACCGGATTTCTACTTTAGGTCTGTCAGTCTATCAGGTTGCTTCCACGATCGAAACCGATATCAAAGGAAGTATTGCGACGCAGTACCGTGAAGGAGGCAGAGAATATGATGTTCTCCTTCAACTCGATGAATCTGCCCGTCAGTCTATGAACGATATCGAAAACTTGTATGTCACCTCGATATCCGGCGTCCAGATACCTCTGAAAAATGTCGCGAGTGTGATCCCCGGCGAAGCTTCCGAAAAAATTACCCGTGAGGATCAGGAACGTATGCTTTCCGTTTCCTGTACCGTTTCTGGAAGAGATTTGAAAAGCGTTACGACAGATATAAATAATGAAGTCAATAAGATTGCATTTCCTTCCGATTTCCGGTGGGAAATTGGCGGATCCGCGAAGGATCAGCAAGAATCATTTATGTATCTTGCGCTTGCTCTGCTTGTCGCAATCTTCCTGGTTTATATGGTCATGGCGTCGCAATTTGAATCTCTACTTGATCCGTTCATAATCATGTTCACAGTGCCGCTGGCATTGATCGGCGTCGTCTGGATTATGGTACTGACAGGAACGACCATGAGTGTCACCGGACTGATCGGATGCGTCCTGTTAGTTGGTGTCGTCGTGAATAATGGAATTGTTCTGGTAGATTATATCAATCAGATGCGCGAAAAACACGGAATGGATCTGTGGATTGCCATATTAGTCAGCGGAAAACGCAGAATGCGGCCAGTACTGATGACCGCATTGACAACTATTTTCGGTATGTTGCCACTTGCTCTGAATCTGGGTTCTGGCGCTGAGATATGGGTACCTCTGGCGAGAACCGTCATTGGCGGTCTGACCTTTGCAACGATATTCACTTTGATCCTTGTGCCGCTCATTTACCTGTTTTTCGAGCAAATTGCATTGAAACGGGCGATGAAGAAGCACCGCATCGAAATGAAACCGATCGGCAGACCGGAAAACTTCGACATTACCCTTATTAAGTAAATAAATCTAGTTACTCCACAAAAAGCCTTCCGTGCAATGTGCGGAAGGCTTTTTAAATAGTAAATGACTGTTGGCAATTTAAACGGGATAGATAATTGAATAAATAGTATAGAAAATCTCATAAAATTTTCATTGAAAGTTCGTATACTTGATGCTTGAAAAATTGAGTAGCACATTAGAAACGAGAATATGAGAAAACAAAATATACGGAACATCGCCATCATCGCTCACGTCGATCACGGCAAAACGACTTTGGTGGATGGAATGCTCAAACAGAGCGGCACATTCCGGGAAAATCAGCACATTGAAGAACGCGTCATGGATTCGATGGATTTAGAGCGCGAACGCGGCATAACAATCTCAGCGAAAAACACGGCTATATGGTACAATTCAGTCAAAATAAATATCGTTGATACGCCTGGGCATGCCGATTTCGGCGGCGAAGTCGAGCGGAGCCTGAACATGGTGGATGGCGCATTGCTACTGGTGGACGCCAGTGAAGGACCTTTACCACAGACGCGATTCGTACTGAAAAAGGCCTTAGCAAAAGGACTTCCAATCATTCTTGTTATCAATAAAATCGATCGCCGGGATGCGCGGATCGATGAAGTTGTTAATGAAGTTTACGACCTGTTCATCGATCTTGGAGCAACAGACGAACAGATTGGATTTCCAATTCGATACACACAAGCGAAGACGGGAGTGGCACATAAAAAATTGGATGATGGCTCGGAGAATCTACAGCCGCTTTTCGATGCAATATTAGAATTCACTCCTGGACCAGAAGCAGACGATAATGAACAACCGCAGTTTTTAATCACTAACGTCGATTATGATTCCTATGTTGGACAAATTGCCATCGGCCGGCTTTCACACGGATTGCTCGAAATGAATAAAAGCTATACGCTATGTGGCGAGACGGAAAACGTTAACAACGTGAAATTTTCCGCGCTATACACATTTCGCGGCTTGGTAAAAGTTCCAGTCGAAAAAGTTGAAGCGGGTGACATCATTGCCGTAGCCGGCGTTCCAAACGTGGCAATTGGCGACACGATTTCTTCACAGGAAAATCCAAAACCGTTACCGCGGATTCACGTCGATAGTCCGACGGTTTCAATGATTTATTATGTAAATACAAGTCCGTTTGCCGGAAAAGAAGCCACGTACATGACGTCGCGTCACCTGCGCGAGAGGCTTGAAAAGGAGACGCTCCGAAATATTGCTATTCAGGTGAACCCAATAAAAGAACGTAGCGATGCTTTTGAAGTCTGCGGACGCGGCGAATTACAAATGGCGATTTTAATTGAAACGATGCGTCGTGAAGGTTATGCCTTAATGGTTTCAAAACCACGCGTCATCACGATTCAACGTGATGGAAAAGTTTTTGAACCGGTTGAACGGGTTTTTATCGACGTGCCGCAAGAATATATCGGCGTTGTTACGGAAAAGCTTTCTATTCGAAAAGGTCGTATGACTAAATTGACAAACACCGGAAGCGGGCGGGTCAATTTGGAGATCGTTATTCCGACGCGAGGATTGATCGGTTTCCGAAGTCAATTTCTTACGGACACGCGTGGCATGGGTGTGATGAACACACTTATTGAAGGTTACGAACCGTGGTTTGGAGCAATTCCGCAACGATCAACCGGGGCGATGGTTGCCGACAGACAGGGAAGAGTCACCGCGTATGCGAGTTTTGGAATGGTAGATCGTGGTGAACTGTTTGTCGCTCCCGGAACGGAAGTTTATTGTGGGATGATTATCGGAGAACGTAATCGGCCTATGGACATGAATGTAAACATCGCCCGCGAAAAGAAACTGACCAACATGCGCGCATCGACATCTGATGCTACAGTGACTTTACGGCCGCCGCGCATTTTAACGCTTGATCAATCCATCGAATTTATAGCCGAAGATGAACTGGTCGAGGTGACACCGCAGAGCGTACGGCTTCGCAAAATGGAACTCGATCCGTTGAAACGTTATGTGATGAAAAAACGGGAATGCGACGGAGGGCAATTTGACTTTAACGAATAAAAAAGTAAATTTCTTTCGTTTTTAAATAGAAAGAGTTTATGCAGAAGCACGACTGGCGCCCGATCATACGCCTAATTAATGAACATGACAGAATCCTGTTATCGTCACATGTCAATCCCGACGGAGATGGATTGGGGTCGATTGCCGCGCTTTTCCATGTTTTGAAGAAGCTCGGGAAAAACCCCATCATTCTGAATTCGGATGTTCTGCCTTACGAATATTCTTTAATGAACGAGGGGGGTATTTTTCAAAGATATGATTTGGCAATTCATCATGACATGATCAGCCAAATCGATTTGATCATCATGGCTGACGTCGAAAAGCCAGAGCGCATTGGAAATCTGAGCAGTGTACTGTTAGCCAGAAATATTCCAATGATCTGCATTGATCACCATCCTGGCGAACATTTGCATTTTACATTTAAAGTCGTTGATGAAAACGCGCCATCAGCGGCTTCGTTAGTATATGAACTCATCCAGACGATAGATACGAATCTGATCGACTTGCCGGTTGCCGAGGTACTTTATATCGGGCTGATGACGGACACCGGTTCATTTTGCTATCAAAATACGACATCCGAGGCATTTTCTATGGCCTCTGATTTAGTAGCACGTGGCGTCATTCCGTCTAAAATATTTTCGCAAATCTATGAGAATTACTCACCGGGTCGCATGCGGTTAATCGGTATGCTTTTTCAGGATATTCATTATGAATTTGATGGCAAACTTGCTTGGGCTGTCGTATCGAATGAACAGATCAAAAAAGCAGGTGCGTTAATGGAAGAAATCGACGGATTTCCTGAAGCGATTCGGTCAATTCGCGGCGTTGAAGCCTCTATCGTTTTTTTGGAAACGCGACCGAACTGTATTCGCATCAGTTTACGTTCCAAAGGTAACTATGTTATAAACGGTGTGGCTTCAAAATTTAACGGTGGCGGACATGCTTTCGCGGCTGGAGCGACCGTTGAGATGCCATTAAAGGAATCTGTATCGGCAGTTCTAACTGAACTGAGGAAACTCTTTTTACATAATGATGAAATAGAAGGCGTGCAAAATTGAGCGTTAAATCGGATCGCTGGATACAGGAGATGTCTGAAAATTACGGCATGATCGAACCGTTCGAGAAGGATCAGGTTTCTAAAGGCGTCATCTCATACGGCGTCTCAGCTTACGGCTATGACATGAGAATTGCGGACGAATTTAAAATCTTTCGCGGCGCCGGATCTAAAATTCTTGATCCAAAGAATTTTTGTGATGATTTTTTTGAGATATTTGTGGGGAAAGAGTGTATTATTCCGGCAAATTCTTTCATATTGGCGAGAAGCGTCGAATATTTCAGAATTCCTAGAAACATCATTACAATCACATCGGGAAAATCGACTTATGCACGGTGTGGTGTGATCGTGAATGTGACGCCGTTTGAGCCGGAATGGGAAGGTTTTGTGACGATTTCGATTTCCAATACATCGCCACTTCCGGTCAAACTGTACGCAATGGAAGGAATCGCTCAAGTCATTTTTCTGGAGAGCGACGAAATCTGCCAAATTTCCTACGCCGATAAAAAGGGAAAATATCAGGCGCAGAAAATGATCACAACGGCTAAAATCAGTGAATGAAAAATGAAACGACGAATCACAATAGCAAAAAGTTCAGGTTTTTGTTTAGGAGTTCAACGCGCTGTCGAAATGGCGCTTGAATCTGCTAAGAAATATGGCGAAGTCCAGATGCTTGGCGAGATTGTTCATAACGAAACTGTTATTGAAATTTTGAAAAATGCCGGAGTGAGAATTGTTAAAAGTTTGGATGAGGTGGATTCGGCTAAACCCGTTTTGTTCCGTTCTCATGGAACTCCCAAAGGAATTCGGGAAACGGCTCGCCGTAGCGGATTGAAGGTCATCGACGCGACTTGTCCGCTGATTATCCATATTCACAAAGTCGCCCAAAAGCTCGAAGCCGACGGGCGAACAGTAATAGTCATTGGCGACAAAGGACACGATGAAGTGACGGCGATTGTAAGCGATTTGGCGAATTCAATTGTTGTTTCGAATATTCAGGATGCGGAATCTCTGCCGAGAATTCGAAAAGCAGGCGCCGTCGCTCAATCGACTCAGGATATTGAACAAGTCGGGAAAATTATGTCGAAGATCGTTGAAAAGGTTGAAGATCTTCGTTTTATTAACACGATTTGCAATCCGACGCGCGATCGTCAACGTCAGGTGATCAAATTAGCATCATCAAATGACATCATGCTGATCATCGGTTCACGAACGAGCGCGAATACCAAACGGTTGGCGGCGATCGCTTCGGCTATTAACCCAAAAACGTTTTTAATTCAAAATGTGGACGAATTGAATCCGGATTGGTTTGAGAAGGCGCGGACAATCGGAATCTCGTCTGGCGCATCGACGCCTGCCGAATCAATCGAAGAGGTTAAGAAAAAAATCGCCCGATTTTCATCATAAATTGTAAATTACATTGGAATTTGAAGGAGAAATGAAATGGAAAAAAGTTCATTTGAAGTAAAAATCGGACTGGCGGAAATGCTCAAGGGCGGAGTAATCATGGATGTTACAACGCCAGAACAAGCAAAAATTGCCGAAGACGCTGGCGCTGTTGCTGTGATGGCATTAGAGCGCATTCCAGCCGATATCCGTGCAGATGGTGGAATCGCGCGGATGTCCAGCCCTAAAATCATTCAAGAAATACAAAAAACGGTTTCTATCCCTGTGATGGCAAAATGCCGGATTGGTCACTTTGCTGAAGCACAGGTTTTGGAAGCGCTGAAAGTTGATTTTATCGATGAAAGCGAAGTTCTTACGCCTGCCGACGAAGAAAATCACATCTGGAAACACGATTTTAAGGTTCCGTTCGTCTGCGGATGCCGCGATCTGGGCGAAGCGCTTAGACGGATCGGCGAGGGTGCCGCGTTGATTCGCACCAAAGGCGAAGCCGGTTCAGGCAATATCGTCGAAGCCGTTCGCCACATGCGGCGTGTTCAACAGGAAATGCGAAAATTGACGACGCTTTTGGATGATGAATTGATGGCTGAAGCCAAACGACTCGGTGCGCCTTTTGAAATCGTTAAGCAAGTGGCAAAAACGGGAAAATTACCTGTTCCGAATTTTGCCGCTGGCGGAATCGCGACACCTGCAGACGCTTCGCTTATGATGCAACTCGGCGCAGAATCTGTGTTTGTTGGCAGTGGTATTTTCAAATCGGATGACCCTGCGGCGAGAGCCAGAGCAATTGTTTTAGCGACGACATATTTCGATAATCCAGAAAAAGTCGCTGAAGTATCTGCCGAATTGAAATCTGCCATGAAGGGAATTGATGTAACGTCTTTACCGGAATCCGAGCGATTGGCGACCAGAGGTTGGTAAGTATTTTTTATTAGGATTGTAAAATATCTAAATGAGTCGTAGTCTGAATATTGGCGTTCTGGCTCTTCAAGGAGCATTCCAAAAACATGTAGAAATGCTTAACCGAATCGGTGTAAAAAGTGAAGTGATCCGGTATGGCGAGCAACTGCGGACGATTGATGGACTAATCATCCCGGGCGGCGAATCGACGACGATGACCAAAATCATTTTTGAGATGAGATTTCTACCGGATTTAGAAGCGTTCGACAAGCCAATTTTCGGAACCTGCGCAGGCGCTATTTTATTGTCAGAAACGTGTGACGATCCGAATATCCAAACATTTAAAAGAGCACCGGTAAAAATGTTGAGAAACGCCTATGGTCGGCAGGTAGATTCGTTTACAGAATCTGTAAATCTAAGTTTTAACGATAAACCTTTTTCGGCAATTTTTATTCGTGCGCCAAAAATTACTGAGTGTTCTTCGAAAGTAGAAATTCTCGGCCGGTTTAACGGTGAAATCGTTCTCGTCCGATATCGGCAATATTTGCTTTCGACTTTTCACCCTGAACTGAAAAACGATCCTCGTATTCACGAATATTTTATTGAAATGGTTAAAAAATGAATCAATTTTTATCGAAATACAAATTGTTGTCGAAGATCGACTCGCCGAAAGATTTGAAGAAACTTACACTTGATGAGTTAATTACACTAAGCGACGAACTTCGCAGTTATATCATCGAGACAACTCAAATCACCGGTGGGCATTTGGCGTCAAGCCTCGGAGTCATCGATCTAACCATTGCGCTTCATGCCGTCTTCAACACGCCGGAAGATAAACTCGTATGGGATGTCGGGCATCAGGCGTATGGACACAAAATTCTGACCGGTAGAAAAGAAGAAATTCTGACTATTCGTCAATATGGCGGCATTAGCGGATTCTGTAAGATTTCCGAAAGTGAATACGACACCTACGGAGCCGGTCACGCCAGCACTTCGATTTCAGCGGCATTGGGGTTGGCGTCGGCACGGGATATGTCAGGCGAAAGCGAGCGGATCGTTGCTATTATTGGTGACGGCGCTCTAACAGGCGGTCTGGCCTATGAAGGTTTAAATAACGCTGATAAACTGAAAGGTCAGTTTTTAGTCATTCTCAACGATAATCGCATGTCGATTTCCCGGAATGTTGGCGCGATGTCGAATTATCTAACACGCATTGTGACGCATCCAAAATATTTGCGCTTTAAGACGCGAGTATGGGATTCGTTGTCGTATTTACCGAAGGGTGGAAATTTTGCGAGAAAGATAGGGCGGAAATTCCTCGAATCGTTGAAAAATATTTTGGCTCCCGGAATAGTGTTTGAAGAATTTGGATTCCGGTATTACGGACCAATCGACGGACATGACCTTGGACGATTAATCGAAACGCTTAACAGAATTAAAGATTTTAAATATCCAGTTCTGTTGCATGTGATTACCCAAAAGGGCAAGGGCTTGGCCAGCGCCGAAAATGATCCGACGAAATATCATGGTATTTCTCCAAAATCGCCGGATGTTAAGGAGCAAAAAGTGACGACAAGCGCGCCGCCGTTTCTAAAAGTTCTGGGCGAAACGTCTTGCGAAATTGCCGAGAAGAACAACAAAGCCGTGTTTATCACTGCCGCAATGGCAGATGGTACCGGTCTGGTGGAATTTTCAAATAAATTCCCCAAAAGATATTTTGATGTTGGCATTGCCGAAGGTCACGCGGTGACATTTGCCGCCGGACTGGCTGTCGCCGGTTATCGACCGGTCGTTGCCATTTACTCGACTTTCCTACAACGCGCTTACGACCATATCATTCACGACGTCGCTCTTCAAAATTTACCGGTCATTTTTGCACTGGATCGCGCCGGACTGGTTGGAGAAGATGGACCAACGCACCATGGCGCATTCGATTTGAGTTACCTAAACTGCATTCCGAATATGATCATTTCCGCTCCTCGCAACGGAACTGAATTCCGTAATCTGCTTTTCACGGCATTTCAACAAAATGAATATCCGTTCGCGATTCGCTACCCGAAGGAATCTTGCTCAGTTTTCGAGAATCAACAAGAGCCGACGATTTATCCGGTCGGCAAATGGGAAATCCTGAACAAAGGATCGGAAGTTGCTGTTGTTTCCGTTGGCATTCTGTCGAATGCGGCGCTGGACGCTGTTAGTATTTTACGGAAAAAAGGAATCGATCCGACGATCGTTCACGCGCGTTTTGTCAAACCAATCGATCATGAATTACTGAATGAACTTGCACGAACTCATCAGTGGATTTTCACTCTTGAAGAGAATTCGCTTATTGGTGGATTCGGATCGACAATTTCACGGATTTTGTCGGAAATGCGATCGCCGATAAGATTGGTAACGCTCGGTATTCCGGATGAATTTATCGAACAGGGAACGCGTGAAATTCTGATTGATAAACTGGGCTTGAATGCAGAAGGAATCGCTCGATCAATATCTGGCGTTCTTAGTCAATAGGTTTCTGCCGGTTAATTTGCTAATTGTACATTTCATTTATCTAAATCAGAGTATTTTCTGATCATCTTTGTTTAAATGAGAGTTAAGTCACACGATCAGTCATAAAAAAACATTAAAATCACCTTGTGTTTTTTAACCTGATAATTATGGATGGGTGTTAATATGAAAAAATTGACCATCGGGGTTTTCGCCGGTTTTTTGCTGATGTCATCTCAGTGCAGTATGGATTTCCCAAATGAAGCCGATCTACCTTCATGGTCGGTGAATATATCTGTACCCATCGCTGTTGAAACATTGACCATCGATGACTTGCTGAAGGATTCGCTTTTTGTCGGCATTCCCTATGGCGTGAGCGGCGATTCTATATTAGCGTATGAAAAGTCCATAAACATCGAATCGGTCAAAGTAGGCAACCAGCTTGAAATCGACAATATTCATAAATCTTTTATTCAGAATATTGACGAAGTCAAAGTCGATGGAACGGAAAAGAGCTTTAGCTCAAGTTTGGAATCAGTCGGCATTGATCCTATTTCTAAAAGTATTTCGTCGCAGATAGGAAAAATTGAATTGAACGATACTGAAAAGAAACAGACTGAACCGATCTTTTTTACTAATATTATTGATTTAACAAGCGTTCCTGAAGGCGTAACGAAGACAATTTCACAAGGCACGCAATTCCCGGTCATTTATAGAACCGTGAAATTTGACAATTTCGACAGCGCGATTTTTACATTCGGCGAATTGGGAATTTCCATCAACAATAATTTGGTCGTTGAGCTTGGGCATCCAATAACAGTTCGGCTTCTTGATGCAGATTCTTCCACGATTGTTGGATCAGATGGAGATACGGCAAAAGCGGAATGGACTGTCGGAATCTCGACTCGCAATACCGGAACGAAACAAATATCACTGGCAGGAAAGACTTTACCCGGAGAGGTGATCGTTCAGATCAGTGGCGCAATCTGCGGATCAGGGCCAATGGATATTACCAACAACGAAACGGCTAGAAATTCATCGTTTATCGTTGAAGTTCAAGCAAGAAATCTTGCTGTGAGTCAAGCAGTTGCAATTATTCCTGAACAACAAATCGACACAACGAACACGATTACACTCTCTCCTGACCAGCCGAATAAAGTGAGCCGCGCACAGATTTTAGATGGAAAAATGACGCTGAATGTTCAAAATAATTTACCAGTGGACATCCAACTCCAACTTATTGTACAATCTATTGATATAACTTCGTCTCAATCAATCGAACCACTGACGCGCAGTTTTTCGATTCCGGCGAACCAACTGTCAGACATTTCGGTCGCACTCGATAGTTACTTTCTTGTTATGGATATTGCCGATCAGAAAGTCGAATATTCCTATCAAATTCTGACGGAGGACACGAATCCGGAGAAAGCGACACTGTCGGAAACGGATAATATTCTGGTAGATTTAAGCATTGCTGGAAAGATTGATGACCAGATCACTTTTTCAATGATTGAAGGAATCATCGAGCAACAAACGATTGTTGAAAACGGTGAAATCACAGTAGAGTCCGGTTCACGAATTACGAGCGCAGTGATTTCTTCCGGATCGTTGACTTTCAATTTCGACAATCGTATCAACCAAACAGCATCTGGCGTTCCACAAATTGTTGTCAATTTGCCGCAGATCGTCAATTCTACAGGAACACCGTTGAGTGTTACATTGAACTTGAATCCGGGAGTTTTGACATCATCGCAAGATCTTACGAATTATCGGTTAGAACCGCTCTTACAGGTTATTTCCAGCGATAGCACTCGTCAATATTTAACATACGAGACAACTATAACGACGTCGATCGGTGAGATCGCAAGATACAACTTAATGGATTCGATCATCGTTCAGATCAATGTTTCCGAAATGCATTTTTCGAGCGTTACCGGATATTTCAATCAAGAAGCAATTGTCTCGCAAGATACGATCCATCTTGAACAACCCACGAAAATCCAAACGGCAGAAATCGCTGGCGGCGACATGATTCTGACGATGACCAATCAAATCGGCGTTATCGCTAATGTGGAATTTACTATAGATGAAATTATTCATAAAATAACGAATCAGCCGCTGAAAAAAAACATTGAATTGTCCGCCGATCCGTCACCATCCATAGTCACTATTCCATTGGATGGTTATCGAATTTCTCTGCCGCTGGCAAATCTATCTGACAATCAACAGATTCATTATAAATCGACCATTGAAATTCCCAGCGATGCGCCGATGACGCTTAGTTTGGAAGAAGAGATCGAAGTACAGGTAGATTTGAACGATTTGTCTTTTTCCAGTATTGCCGGAATTATCGATCCGGTGAGCATTGATCTCGACACGGTCGAACAGGAAATTTCTGCACTACCCGATGAATTGAATGGGGTTGATCTTTCGAATGTCGATATTTCGATTATCTTCGATACGAATATCGGCGTTCCTGTTTGCTTGAATCTGACGTTAATGTCGTATAACGAATCCGGCGATACGGTTTACTCCGTGATTGACCAGATCATAACGGAAAATCCGATTGTGCAAATTTTAAATGCCGAAGACCTGATCAACATCAAACCTAAAAAAATCGTTGCTTATGGGAATGCGACGGTTGGCGGAACCGGAACAGTCGATACATCGCAGTATGTCTCAGGTGTCATGCAAATATCCGTCCCAATGGAAATGATCATTAAAGAAGACGCTGTAGTCGAGTTAGATCCTGAATTGGTAGATGAAAATATTCCAAAAGAAATTGAGTCGGCAACGATCATCGCGAAAATTGACAACGGATTCGATTTCGGAGGGAAAATTGAATTGTTAGCCGCAAAAGATACAATGTATTTTTCCGAAGGATTTCTACTCGCGCCTGACACATTAGCGGTGCTTAATATTTATCCGGATTCGTCTTTTACCGAAAAAGTGGTTCTCGATGACACAAAATTTGCCCTGTTTGAAGATTCGCTGTATATCAAGCCGAACATTAAACTGTTCGGAATGAAAGATATAAGCGGAAATCCGATTCCATCGCGCATCCTGACGAAGGATACCATGAAATTGCAGATTTCGGGAATTATTCGGGGATTGGTGGATTTACCAGAATTAGCCAATAAAGGAAAGTAGGAGCCGGAATATGAGACAAAAATATTTTGCAGTTTTTATAGTCACGATGATACTTACAGGCAATGGATTTTCTCAGTATTATATGAATCCGCAGAGCATCGCAATGGCAAATGCATATTCCGCAAAAGCACGCGGTACTAACGTAATCGGTTGGAATCCAGCTAATCTCGGACTCGATGGAAATCCGTCCTTTTCGATTCAATTTGGTGTATTGCCGCTCGTTCCGGTGATCAGCATTCAAATGAACAACAGCACGATTTCCCCATTTTGGATTAACAGTAAATTTATGACCGGAACGTATTTAACCGATGAAGACAAAGAAAGTCTGATGGATGATATTCCGGACGATGGTCTTGATTTTACCCCATTACTGCATTTCCGGATTTTGGATTTATCCTTCGGAAGATGGGCTGTTTCGATCGGGCAGGAAGTAACCGGAACAATCATTTTTCCAAAGTCGCTATTTAGGCTGGCATTCTTTGGAAACGAATTCGAGAAACCGATCGATTTGAGTAAGACCGATGTTGAAATGCAAGCGGTCGCGACGGTTGGTGTTGCACACGGAAGAGTGATAAACATTCCTTCTGGTATTCCCCTTTTAAGTGAATTTGTTCAGAAAATATCCATCGGCGCTGCGGCGAAATTGCTCGTTGGAGAAGGCTACGTTGGTTTCGAAAAAATGAATGCCTCTGCTATAACCTATGATGACCACATTGATCTAAACGGAAATGTAAAAGCCAATTATGGTGTTGGCGGACTCGGCGTAGCATTCGATCTGGGTGCGGCCGCCGAAATCAACGATAAAATCACCACAAACATTTCTCTCAATAATCTGTTTGGGTTCGTGAATTGGGGAATTGTCAAATCCGGAATCGCCGAATATTCGTTTGCCGCTGAAATCTCAAGTGAGGATTATGACAATATTGATTCGTTGCTCGAAGCAGGCGTTAAGGAGGATACGACTTACGAAACAAACAAGTTTAGAACGCATTATCCTGCATATCTTTTAGTCGGTGGCGCATATAAATTTTCAGATGAACTGGATATTTACGCCAATTACAGACAATATTTTCGTAACCAGTTGGCTTCCAGTATTTCGCCGACTATTTCCATAGCCTGTGAATATCGTCCGTTAAGCTGGCTGCCAATCCGCGCCGGTATTTCAGCGGGTGGTCTGGAACGGTCACAGATGGGTTTTGGTTTCGGGCTCAATTTTTCACATTACAAACTGGACTTCGGAGTATCCCAAACCGGCGGTATCTTTAATCATGAGAAAGGGATGGCATTTTCCTTTTCACAATCGCTCGTTTTTTAACGGGCAAAAGTTGGAGTATTCGGTCGGCGTTATTTCCGAAAATAAATTGTTCTATCGTAAAAACTGTGATAAACTACCGACAGTTAGTTGGGTGGTTTTAAGATAATGAAGATAGTCTCTTGGAATGTCAATGGAATCCGGTCAGTTCTGAAGAAGGGTTTGTTGGATTGGTTACGCTCTGAAGACCCGGATATTTTTTGTGTGCAGGAAACAAAAGCCTCAGAAGAAGTTCTACCCCCGGAACTAATTTCGATCGGCGGTTATCATTCCTATTTTTCATCGGCGGAACGAAAGGGCTACAGCGGCGTCGCGCTTTATTCCAAGGTAGAACCTTTGTCAATTACCAGAGGATTCGGAAACGTGAAGTTCGATACGGAAGGCAGAATTATCGTCGCCGAATATGAAAAATTTACTTTATTCGATATTTATTTTCCAAACGGTCAGGCGTCGGAAGAACGGCTGAGATTTAAATTTGAGTTTTTTGACGAATTTCTGTCTGTCGTCGAAAAAATGGTTGCTAATAAGCGAAATGTCGTCATCTGCGGTGATTTCAACATCGCCCATAAGGAAATTGACATCGCTCATCCGAAGGAAAATGAAACAATTTCCGGATTCCTACCGGAAGAGCGTGCGTGGTTAGACCGGTTTGTTGAGCGAGGTTACGTTGATACATTCCGCAGGTTCGATTCGTCTCCACAAAAATATACTTGGTGGTCGCCGATTTTCAGAGCGAGAGATCGGAATGTGGGATGGAGAATCGATTATTTTTTTGTCAACGCGGCATTTATCAACCAAGTGAAATCCGCTTTTATTCTACCTGACGTGATGGGTTCCGATCATTGTCCAGTTGGGATTACCAGTGAGTTTATTTGATCGGTCAATCAAACAAAATATTCTTGTTTGAATCAAATTTAACGATGAACTTTCACCGATAATTTTTGAAGTGGCGAAGAAGATGGATTACGAAGTAAAAAATATAGGCATTACAAGCGTTTTGAAAATTACCTTTTTGACTCTTTTTACGGTTTTATCAGTTTTTTCCTTTTTATTTTATTTAATCATTCGTTGGGCAATAACTACTTTGGGGAATGCTGTTGAACCTTTTCCACTTCTTGGCTCACTTGATATGACTGACCTTAATTTGATGACTCTTTTATTTGCGTCTATTCTCAACGGTCTTTTCATTACCATTATTCTGTTGATATTCATTTTGTTGGCAATCATTTTTTACAATTTGTATGCTCGTCACGTAGGCGGAATTCAGATGACGCTTTCCGGAGAACGTCCAATTTTACACGAAGGAACAGACGAAATTGACGAATAACGAAATCAGAGTGCGGTTCGCACCCAGCCCGACGGGTGCGCTTCACCTTGGCGGGGCGAGGACGGCAATTTACAATTGGCTCTTTGCCCGGTCGGTCGGTGGCAAATTTTTACTCAGAATTGAAGACACCGATGTCGAAAGATCACGCAAAGAATTAGTTGGCCAGATCATGCAGTCGCTCGACTGGCTTGGTTTGAAATGGGACGAAGAACCGGTTTATCAGTCCAATCGAATGGCATTGTACAAATCCAGAGTCAACGAACTTCTCGTCAAAGGGAAAGCGTATCGGTGCTTCTGTAGAGCTGACGAATTAGACGCGGAACGTGAAAAAGCCGTTCAGGAACACCGGGCATATAAGTATGGAGGGAAGTGTCGGTCTCTTTCGCAAAAGGAAATCGATGAAAACCTATCGGTTGGAAAACCGTACGCCGTTCGTTTCAAAATGGAAGACGGCATTACTGGATGGAACGATCTGGTATATGGAAAAATCTATGTTCAAAACTGCGAACTTGACGATCTGATTATTCAACGTTCAACAGGTGTTCCCGTTTATCAAATGGCTGTCGTTGTCGATGATATAGACATGAATATTACTCACATCATTCGCGGCGAAGATCATATTCCGAATACACCAAAACAGATCAACATTTTCAAAGCATTCGGCAGTGAAATTCCACAGTTCGCCCATCTGCCACTTCTATTGGGAATCGACGGAAAACGGTTGAGTAAGCGGCACGGAGCCACCGGCGTTGATGCCTATCAGGAAATAGGTTATCCTGCTGAAGCCGTGTTCAATTATCTCGCTCTTCTCGGCTGGTCACCAAAGGATGGTAGCGAAGTTTTAAACCCGGACGAAATCGTCCGGCAATTTCAAATTCATGAAATATCACGGAAGGCCGCCGTTTTCGATATTAAAAAATTGGATTGGATTTCCGGTCAGCATTTAACGCTTATGAAATCCGAACAGATTTTATCTGATCTTCGACCGCTTCTCGAACAGGCAAACATTCCGATTGATGGAAATAATCAATACGTTCTGCGCGTTATAGATATGATGAAATCGCGAGTGAAAACCTTTCCTCAATTTGTTGAGTGGGGCAAGTATTTTTTCCTCGATCCTGAATATTATGACGAGAGAGTTATCGCCAAGCAGTGGAAGACCTCAGAAGTTCCGAACCGGATGAAAGTATTAAAGCAGGAATTGGAAAAATCCGTTTCATTTGATGAAGCCGTTATTGAATCATGCGTTAGGAAAACTGCAGAGATCATGCAAATCAAAGCCGCTGAATTGATACATCCACTTCGTTTAGCCCTAACCGGTTTCGGAATTAGTCCTGGAATTTTCGAAGTTGCCGCCTTCTTGGGAAAGGAAAAGGTCGTTCGTAGAATTGAAAAAGCCATCAAATCCATCTCAATTTCCGAGGAATGATATGAGAAAACGCCTGATGCTTTGTCTCGGTATTGCTATGTTGGTTAGTATTTCATCAGCGATGCCGTTAGAACCGGCAGATGAGCCGATTGATCTTTATGTTTTATCTTTCGATAATGTTGAATCCGATCCGGAAATCGTTTGGTTGAAAGATGGATTCATTGATTTTATTTCCAATCATTTTTCTCTCGGGAATGAAGTGGACGTACATCGGACAGAGAAAATGGATGCGGTTGTGAAACAAATCAGAGAAAAGACTCAGAAGAAAGGAAAGAAATACTACGTTCTGACAGGGAGTTACCATCGGACAGGCGGCCATTTTCTAGTTAATCTTGAACTTTTCGATATCACGACATGGCAGAAAATTAATTCACGTCAAATCGATCGGGAAACTGTCGATATCGCAAGGATTATCGAAGAAGTTAATAACGCGTTAGATGAGATGTTATTCCCCGGCAGAAAAAAAGTATCTGCTGAATCATGGGTAATACCGATCGAAGAATCGAAGTCCGCTCGAAGCGATTCCGTTCGTATGGCTTCGTACAAGGTGCATGAACAAAAATTTTCCGCTGTCTCTCAGACAACTTTAAATATTCAAAAAGCACTGGATAACTTCGGGAAGACTTTGAAGAACGATCCGCAGACTCCTGCGGTAAGCGAAAACATTTCCACCACGCGCGGTGTTTTCGAATATCAAATAAGAGAACATTTGACGCAAACGGACACTTTTACGGAATTGCTCGAAAAAATTGCTCATGATCCTTATCAGATTGAAATTAAACCACCCGTTTTTCAAAGGATTTCCGGCAAGGAAGATCGAGTCGTAATGAACTTTTCGGTTTCCTTCAAACCGAAACGGGAATTGATACGGGAAATGTTCGTGACTCTTCCGATCAGTTCAATTTTTGAGAGTCCGGATTTTTCTGAGTTTTGGTTTAAAGGTGACAATTTCGTCATCGATGAGAAAACCACTCGTCGGATAGCAACGGGCGAGTTCCGTATGTTTCCGGTTATCTCATTTGTTTCACAAAAAGGGAAAATCGAACACGTTATTATCGACGTCCCGGCGACTTCGGGATTCGAGCAGAAATCAGAAATCTATGATGTTCAGCATCGCTTTTCACCGCTTTTTAATGTGCTGGGAGGTTCATGGGACGTGAGGGTTTTTCTACTTAAACGGGACATTGCAATTGATTATTCAGTCGAACTGCCGATTCAAACGCTTGGAGAGTTAACCACAATATCAGTACGAATGATGTCGGAAGGAGAAATCTCAGCATATCTAAAAGAAATTCGGTAATAATTGATTTGTGATTATTTGGCAAGATAAATATATTTACCTATGAAACGTTTAGAGGAAATAGAAGAAGAAAAAGTAAAGGCCGATATCGTATTATTCCCACCGTAAAAAAACAACTTAACCAATTTACTGAAAGTCTTGATCATATGAGCAGGTATAACATTCTGATTGTCGATGATGAACCAAATGTGTGTAATTTTCTGACGGAATTTCTTGAATACAAAGGATTCACATCTCATTCGACATTATCTGGGAAGGAAGCTTTATCCGCACTAAGTTCTGAACATTTTGATCTGGTGCTGTTGGATTTAATCATGCCAGAGATGAACGGATTCGAAATATTAGAGCGAATCCGAAAAGATCAACCGAAACTGCCTGTTATAATTCTTACAGGAGTCAAGGATAAAAATATTGCGAATGACTCTATTGCAATGGGTGCTGTCGATTTCATTCCTAAGCCGATCGATCTTGAACGGCTCGAGAATAGCATTTTGATTAATGTTCAAAATATTTGAAAAGGAAACATAAATTGGACGCAATTAAGTGGTTTTTACCCAGTGAAAAAGTCTCCAGTCAAGTAAGCCCTTTCTTCAAGGAAATGGGGCAAGTTTTTGAAAAAATCCCCGATTTTCAGATTGAGTACGAACAGTTTGATGATGCTACTTCACCTTTAAGTCAGATATCTGCGACATCTAACGCAGTCTCTGTTGTGACGAACTACGAGGCAATGTATCTGGAGTCGTTCTACGATTTTTATCCGTTATTCAAATTGAGTTTTACGGATGTATCGGGATTGATTCTTACGCGAAAGAAAGAAGGAATAACCCGGTTGATGGATTTGAAGGACAGAGACATATATTTGCCTTCTAGTACGGATTGGTTTTTTCTCAATCCGATTATTCTTTTTCTGATAAAAAATTGTACGATTCATAACAATGCAAAAAGCGCTTTTTCTATTTCGACTAGTTTGTTCAATATCGATGTTGGGGAATACTTAACTGCAGTCGTTGCCACAACATTTGAGTACAAATTACTGGATGAGAAAAAAAGGAATGAACTTCAAATTCTCGCAGAATTTCCACTTATACCGGAAAGTGTGGTTATCGCTGGCCCTGATTTGAAATTGAAAAATCTTGGTGCTATCAAAGAGGAAATAGAGAAATGGTTTATGACAAAATCGGATTATTTTTCAGATGTCGGAATCCGATTTTTAAAGGAGAATGAGAAGACGGACAGTTTAATTTATATGGAAGCAATCGAAGGACTTGGCTATAATTTGAAAGAATTCATAGAAGTTTACCCCAATCTTCTCCTGAATATGATCGGCAACAACCAAAGCTATGAACTCAAAATAATGGAGGAAAAATACGAGCGGTTGGTGACTTTTAACGATAAACTAGTCTCAATGTATCGAGAAATCCGCGATACTCGCGATCGTCTGTCGAAGGTGATCGAATCCGCTTCCGACAATTCCATTTTGTTCTTGAAAGATGGAACGGTTTTGGGAATTTCGCGTTCATTTGCACACATTTTGAACCAGAACCGTCAGGATATTATCGGAAAAGAGATTACGATGTTTCTTGAGACGACCATGAACACGCCTTTTAAATCTTTGATTCAGCAAATCGATTACGGTCTGGTCAAATCTTTTTATGTCCGGTTGAAAAATAACGGCGATAATTCAGCCGAATTCAAGATGGAATTCAGCTTGATTGAACTTTTAGATTCAAAGATTATTTTGGGTATGTTTTCAAAGAATAAATAAACAAAAACTTATGATGAGAGAGGTTAATATGATAAGGAAAACGTTATTTGCACTGAGCATCCTTATGGCTTTTTACGGCAAATCTCAGGCGGAAGATCAGTTTGCCACGATTTTGAAGACGGCTGGAGTCGTCAACATTAAGCAGGAAGGAAGCACAAGCTTTTCTACGCCCGCAAAAATGAGCATGGGACTGATGGAAGGTGATGCGATACGAACTGAGGCAGACGGTTTTGTCGCCATTATTTTTAATAGTGACAAAAGTTTGGTCAAAATCCGAAAGAATTCCGAAATCGAGATCAAGGAAGATTACGCCGCGCGGACAATTAAAATGACGCAAGGGCGCGTGCTGGTTAATGTGACGCCCAGAGTTGGCTCAAATTACCGTATCGAAACGGCAACATCCGTAGCATCCGTTAAAGGAACGAAATTTTGGGTTTTCAGCGACAAGGTTGGAGATCGGTTTTACGGTGTCGATGGAACTGTCCAGATTTTAAACATCATCACCGGTATTGAAACGATCATGCAGGCCGGGCAGATGATCATTTCCACGTCGGATGGACAGGTTGTGAATATTCCCGTTGAGCCACAGGATATGCCTCAGGACGAAGATGAAGTGAAACCGCAAGAAGCTCCGCTGCAACCGGTTGAGGAGGAAGAGTCGGTCACAACGCCTTCGGAAGAAACGACCTCCCAAGCCACACCGACCGAAGAGCCGGGAACCGAAACCAAAGAACCCACCGGGAAAAAGTCCGGGAAACCGTTTGGAATGGGACTTGGGCTCGGATCGGTGACGATCGATGGAAAAATTTACAATCAGATTGCGTTTCGTCCGGAATTGAGACTCGGGAAACTTGGCGTTGCGCTGGATGTTGCTATTTATATGGACGATCAGGGAAACATTCGCAAAGAAGAGTGGGATGAAGTTTCAGATTATCTCGATAAAGTTTATTACGTCCGCTGGGCGCAACAAGGTGATCCGTTTTTTGCGAGAGTCGGCGCGCTGGATAATGTAACGCTCGGTTATGGAATCTTGATGAACGGCTATTCGAACACGACGGAATATCCACAGGTGCGAAAAGTCGGTGTTCATACGGGTATGCAGTTTGATAAACTTGGCTGGGAAGTGTTTGTCGCTAATCTGAAAGAAATCAGCGGCCCTGGACTATTAGGTGGCCGTATGACCTACAAACCGCTCAAACGGTTTCCATTGAATTTTGGAACCACAGTCGTTATCGATGTCAATCAGTACAAAGGTTTGAAAGATACGGACGGCGATTATATACCGGATGTGTTCGATGCTTTCTCGACGAAAGAATTTACGACTCCATGGTATTTTCCCGGATTTAATGGTAACAGTCTGGTTGACTACAAGTATCACAGTTTCGGAACCGGCGAGATTGACATCAAAGGTAAATCCTTTTCCAAAGATACAGACACAGATGGTATTCCGGACGAAATCGACTACGATGTGGATGGTGACGGTTTAACGGATAATTTTCCTGACATGGCCACACAGATCGATTCGATTGATTCGGCGCCGGATCCCTTCAGCACAAAGGATCAATTAAAGACGCTGACAGCCGCTGCATTTGATCTCGGTTTTCCGATTCTAAATATGAAATTCTTCAAATTGACTATTTACGGACAGGCAGCGACTTTCATTTCGGGAAAAGTCAAAGATTACAATTCGGGAACCGAATTTACTCCCGGTTGGGGAATTGCGGCACCGGGATTGAAGATGAATATTTTTAAGATCGTGAACCTTACAACAGAGTACCGGTATGCCGGTAAAAACTTTCTATATAGTTTTTGGGATCGTGCTTATGACTTTGAGAGAGTATCGATCCGACAGGACGCCAACGGAGCGCTCTATCCTTATACGAAAGACCAGATGCGCCTCATGAATGAAGCCATGCAGGGCGTATTTGGCGCAGTTGACGTAAACATTCTGAATTACATCATTCTTGGAAGTTATTACCAGCACATGTTCACAAGCGGAAATGAAGTGAAGAGTTTCATGGCATCTGTATCTATTCCAGCAGGGAAAATTCCAAAATTGGCTAATGCTATCGCATTCTATCAGCGTAACAACGACGAAAATCCGTTTGATTTCAAGCATCCGTCGGAAAATACAATCCTTGGTTACAAGATAGGGTTTGAACTCGGTGGCGGCGCCGTTATTTCCTATGTGTTCCAAAAGACATATCGCGATTACGACGGCAATGGCAAGATCGATACCAAGACCGAGGCGGTCAATCTAACAACAATCGAAACCAGCTTCAATTTTTAGAGGAAAAAGTCATTCGAGAATCTTTCCAAAAGAATCAGATGTTAAAAACCCCGCGGAAAGCGGGGTTTTTAACGATATTGCATTCACAGATCGTTTTATGCATAATTCTGTCTTCACGGTTCGTGATCGCTGAAGAGTATCTCGTTATTCATCAGAAAGTCGGCGCTACCATCGATCTGGAGGAAAAAATACATTTCAACCTTTTCCCTGATATGCAGACTTTTAGAAGCGCTCAGTTTTTCCAATCGGATGCCGATAGCGTGACAGGCGTTTTTGAGTTATTTTCAGAGAAAGGAAAACAGACATTTAGACGTCAGTTCTGTCCGATGGAGATTTATCTCTTAGCGTCAAAAATTGACAGACAAGATAGTTTAAGTCGAGCAAATCGTCTGTATATTCAAACGAGGTATCAACCACTTTTCGCGAAGGAGTTTTTAAAGAAAATTCCCGAAAGTTCCCTGTGCCAGATTCGTTTAAAAGACAAGTCAGTTGTCGAAGGCGCTTATTATCGAACTACTGGTGATTTCGTTCAGATTTGGCAGAATAAAAAAGTATTAACGATTCCGATGGGTCAAATCACAAGGCTCAAGTACTGGGATGACGTAGAGGATTCGCGAATCGCTTATTGGGCGACCATTTCTGGTTTTATGATATTGGGCGCGGTTGGAGCAGAAGTCGGTTGCCGATGGTTAAAGATCCAACCAAAAGATCGTTGGATTTACGATCTGGCGGGATGTTCGGTTGGAGTGGCTGTCGGACATGCCGTTTCTCCGTTTGTAAATGAATTATTTTTGCCAAAGACGGTTATCAATTTTAACTTGAATAAAATAAAAAGACTTGATACTTTGCACAGGTTGGTTTATAATCTCCACAAATTGAAAGGTAAGTTATGGTAAATGTTAGACGAATGAGACCTGCAACCCCAGCAACTGCAGCGGTACGTGGAAAAACGGAACCGGCGGAAGAAAATAAGGAAAAACCCGTCATTGTGGATTTAAATGTGACCGAAGGCAGAAAGGAATATGTTGAACGGAAATTGAACGATATCCTTGAGAGCATCGGCGAAAGCTACGGCAAACGCATGACGAATGAGTTGATGAAGCGACTGGAAAAGACTATTCGGGAATTTCACGGCGAGGTGACAAAAATTCTGGACAAGCTGGAAACTCTTGAAGACGAACGACATAAAGTTCCCGAGAAAATTGTCGTGCCACAAACCGAACAGGTTTTAGACGAAGGTGAATTATCTGGAATGAGCGAAATCGAGAGGCGGTTGGAGATGAAGGAACGGGAAAAACAGGAATCTCCGAAAACCGATGAGATCACAGAAGAGCCGAAAAGACGCGGATTATTTAGCAGGAAAAAATAAACCGGACGCCGGATTATTCATTTTGAAAGTATCTTCATCTTTGTTATTTTAGATTCAGTTCTTTGAAGAGCAATCTATTGGGGTTGTAGCTCAATTGGGAGAGCGCAGCGTTCGCAATGCTGAGGTTGTGGGTTCGATCCCCATCAACTCCACAGTTTTTTAATAACACGATCAAAATGGCTATGCTACATGGGGAGCCAGCGGTGCCCTGTCACCTGCAATCCGCTATAGCAGGATGGAATGCCAGGCAGAGGATTTTGCTTGGTTTATCCGCGAAGATGCGAGGCGATGACGTTTTCTGTTTCGCGCAATAAATTATTGGCGAACCCCGTCAGGCCTGGAAGGGAGCAGCGGCAGTTAATTTGTTTATGTGCCGCGGAACTTCTGAAAACCAGCCAACTGTCTAAGCGAATCTACCAAAAACGAATTCAATGCCTGGTGCATAGCCAATCAGAATTATGGGTTATCAGGTAATTTCACGCAAATACAGACCTCAACGGTTTGACGAAATCGTCGGACAAGAACATATCTGCTCGACGCTCCAAAACGCTATCCGGTCGGGGCGAATTTCTCATGCATATCTCTTCACGGGTTCGCGCGGAATTGGCAAAACATCTATGGCGCGCATTCTCGCTAAAACCCTAAATTGTCTTAATCCGCAAGATAACAATCCCTGCAATATTTGCCAGAATTGCACGGAAATTACTTCGGGAAGAAATATCGATGTATTGGAAATCGACGGCGCCTCGAATCGTGGTATCGAAGAAATTCGCGAATTGCGCGAAAATGTGAAATATCCTCCAATTCATTCCAATTACCGGGTCTATATCATCGATGAAGTTCACATGCTGACGAAGGACGCGTTCAACGCGCTTCTTAAGACTCTCGAAGAACCGCCGCCGCATGCAATTTTCATCTTCGCAACGACAGAACCGTTGAAAGTTCTTCCAACAATCATTTCCAGGTGTCAACGATACGATTTTCACCGAATTCCTGTTTTGAAAATCGTTGAACAACTGAAGAAGATCATCGAATCGGAAAAGATTCAAATTCCAGACGATTTACTGATGTTGATCGCAAAAAAATCTGACGGAGGTATGCGCGATGCCGAAAGTATGCTGGATCAGGTTATTGCGTTCAGCGGGGAAGAAGTGATTCCGGCAGACGTTAAAAAAATCTTAGGAATCATCGACCCGGATTACCTGTTTTTAGTTGAAAATCTAATCTTTAAACAAGATCAAAAAGGTTTGCTGGGTATAGCGAATGAAATTTTTGACAACGGCGCCGACTTCGGTGAATTTCTCACAGCACTGTCTGAACATTTTAGGAATCTGCTGGTTGCCAAAGCTACCGAATCGGTCGAAATGCTTGACTTGCCAGACAATGTCAAGGATAAATATCTTAAAGAAAAAGATAAGTGGCTCATCGGCGATCTTTTGCGGCTGACGAAGATAATTTCCGAAGCGCAAGTCAATCTGAAATATGCTATCAACTCGCGGACACTTCTGGAATTTACATTGCTGAGATTGGGAACGATCGACAAAACCGTGACAGTTACCGAAATTCTGGAAAGCATCAGAAAATCGGATTTGCGCATTCCAAACATTTTAACTCCAAAACCGATTCCTCAACCCGAAGTCGAATTGTTTACAAAACAAACGCCGCCTGCCGCTACAAAAGAGATTAACGTTCGGGAACCTAAGGTCGATTATACCCAACCATCTGTTGAACCGCTAAAGAATTCAGAACCCAAATCGAGTGATTCTGTTGATTTGACTTTTGATGTGATAGAATCAAAATGGGGTCAGGTTTTGGAAAATCTTGTGAAATCCAACCATTCGCTTTCCGATTTCCTTGGACAAGGGAAATTAGCTTCTTTAAATCGTAACGTCTTAGAAGTTGTATTCGATCCTTCAAACTCGTTTGCCAGACAAAGTGTCGTAAAAAGGGCAACGAATATCGAAAAAATTATTGAAGAAATATATCATAAGCCATTGAAAATCAAGTGTGTTGAGCGGAAAGACAAATCCGAAAAACCTGAAACGAGCGAGATCGACAAAACTGTCCAAACCGTATTGGAAATCTTCGATGGTGAAATTGTTGTTACTTAAGGAGGAACTATGATGCCCAAAGGTGGATTGAACAACCTGATGAAGCAAGTCGGTAAGATGCAGGAAAACATGGAAAAACTAAATCAGGAGATGGCGATTCTGACGGTCGAAGGAACAGCAGGCGGCGGAATGGTGAAGGTTACCGCAAACGGTTCGCAAGAAATCGTTTCAGTCAAAATAGATTCTGAAGTTCTGACGGACGATGTCGAAATGGTTGAAGATATGATTATCGCCGCGACCAATCAGGCTCTCCAGAAAGCCAAAGAACTCTATCAGGAAAAAATGTCCGGTTTGACTGGTGGACTCATGCCGAATTTACCCGGAGGTTTCAAAATACCTGGATTATGAACGTCTTACCCGATTCACTTCAACGGTTGATCAAAGAACTTGCAAAATTTCCGGGCATCGGAAAAAAGTCTGCGCAACGCATTGCTTTTTATATTCTGAAGTCTGATCGTGAAGAGGCGGTTATGCTTGCTCGAACGATCGTGGATGTTAAAGATCGGATTTTCCGATGCTCGCGCTGTCACCATATTTCCGACGTCGATCCGTGCAAAATATGTAGTGATCCCAAAAGAGACCATACAACTATTTGCGTCGTACAGGAATCGTTGGATGTTATCGCCATCGAAAAGACGGGTTGGTATCGCGGACTATACCATGTTCTTGGTGGTGTCATTTCACCATTGAACGGAGTCAGCCCGGACGATTTAAACATTCAAACGCTTTTATATCGGTTAGAGGGAATTCGCGAAGTCATTTTAGCGATCAATCCAACTCGTGACGGTGAGACGACGGCGCTTTATCTTTCCAAATTAGTCAAAGACAAACAAATTAAGGTTACTCGAATTGCACAAGGATTACCTATGGGAATCGACTTGGAATTTGCGGATGAAATGACATTAACCCACGCATTAGAAGGTCGTACGAGTTTATAATGAAACAGACAGTTTTTACAATAGCAAATTTTATAACGACTTCCAGAATTCTCCTGACGCCGTTATTTATTTATTTTTTATTTGGGAAACATGCATTCTTCGAGATTTTTGCGCTGATTATTTTCATCATTGCCTCGGTCACTGATGCCTATGATGGATATTATGCGCGCAAGTACCAATCGGTATCCAGTCTTGGGAAATTTTTAGATCCGCTTGCCGATAAGGTTCTGATGTCTGCGGCTTTTATCTCTTTCGTTATACTTGATATAGTTCCGCTCTGGATGGTAATTCTTGTAATCCTTCGCGATTTCGTCGTTACAGGTTTGCGCATTTTGATGGAGGTCAAAGAAACTTCGATGACGACCAGTCATATTGCCAAGATTAAAACCGGATCGCAAATCGGTGTTATCTGTTTTATTCTCGTCTATCATATCACGCAACGCTGGAAGATATTTCTCGGAATCGCTCCGCATGTCGCTTTGATCGAAAAGTACTATATTATTGACATATTGATGTTTGCCGTAACGGCTTTTACAGTTTATACAGGTGTGCAATATATCTTTTCAAATTTTAAATATATCAAAAAAAGATCGCTGTCAGCTGATGAAAAATAAACTTAATACCCTGATCGCGACGTTTTTCTATGTTGGAAAAATTCCAGTCTCTCCCGGAACAGCAGCCAGTTTAGTTGCGCTCATCCTTTGGTTTTGTTTCCCAATCGAATGGCATATTTGGAAAGCAATCGGTACAATTATTCTGATAATCGTTGGCGTTTTATCGGCGGGAAAGATCGAAAAACAAATGGACGAAAAAGATCCATCGATGGTAGTGATTGACGAAGTTGCCGGAATGTGGTTAACCATGACGCTTTTGCCGGGCGTTCACTTTCATGGAAACGTCTGGATGGTGATTTCAGCATTCGCGTTGTTTCGTTTTTTTGATATTTCCAAGTTTCCGCCTATCAATCAGCTGGAGAAATTGCGAGGCGGTTGGGGGATCGTTGCAGACGATCTTCTAGCTGGCGTCTATGCCGCTGTTTTTATCAACATCGTTCGATGGATCGTATGAAGAACGCTGGCGTCATTTCTATCGGAAACGAACTGCTTTCAGGTCGGGTCGTTAATACAAATTCTACCTACATCTCTCAATTTTTAAAACAATACGGCATTTCTGTTAATTTTATCATCACTATTGGAGACGATAAGTCGGCAATTATTCAAGCGATAGACGCGTGTCGTCTTCATGCTGATCTGATTTTTATAACCGGTGGACTTGGTCCAACACATGACGATATCACGAAAACGACAATTGCCGAATATTTTAACTCGAAATTGGTTTTCCATGAAGATATTTTAAATGATATTCGGGATTTATTTCGGAGACGCGGCAAGGTTATGTCTGAATCGAATGTCAGTCAGGCAATGATTCCTGATAAGGCACAAATCATTCCCAACCCAGTTGGAACCGCGCAGGGAATGAAATTCCAGCAAAAAGACAAAACATTTTATGTGATGCCGGGCGTTCCAATTGAGATGGAGCGGATATTGATCGATTCTGTTTCAATAGATATGGAACAATTGTCAGAAGCCCGGATCAATACTCTTACTATTCACACGACCGGTGTGCCGGAATCCGAACTTTACGGCAAAATCGAAAATTGGATTTCCATTCAAAAGCAGATCGGCATTTCGATTCTTCCGCATTTTACACACATCGATCTGGTGTTGTATTCCGGTGATACAGATAGCCTGACTTTGCTAGACATAGCGAAGCGACAACTTGCCGAAAAACTCGGGGAAATCGTTTATGGCTACGACGATGAAACTCTGGAAATGGATGTGGCTAACTTACTGATAGACAAGAAGATGACAATCGCCGTTGCTGAGTCTTGTACCGGCGGATTGATCACCGACAGACTCACCAATGTATCCGGCAGTTCGGCATATTTTATTCTGGGCGTTGTCACATACAGTAACGAATCTAAAGTACTATTGATAAATGTCAATCCGGAAACTTTGAAGCGATACGGCGCCGTCAGTTCTGAGACTGCCAAAGAAATGGCACTCGGCGTTCGGAAATTGTCCGGATGTGATATTGGATTGAGTTCAACAGGAATTGCCGGACCGCCGGGCGGAAGCGATGAAAAACCGGTTGGACTTGTACACGTTGGCTTGTCGATGAGCGGCTTTCTGGAATCGTTCGAGTTCCGGTTTCTACAAGATCGGATCATGAATAAACAACTCTTTTCGCAGATGGCGTTGAACCAACTGAGGTTGACGCTTTTAAGGGAATAAATCTGATGAAACGGTTATTTATTGCCATCCCAACTTCAGACGAAATTCATCAATTGGTGAATAAGATTTCGTTGGATTTATCTGTTTTAAAGAACAGTATCCGGTTCGTTAAACCGGAAAATGTGCATATTACTTTGAAGTTTCTGGGAGAAACCGAAGAGAGTCTCGTCCCCGGAATCGTTGAGGCGATTCGTTCTGTTTCATCAAGCGTTGAGCCATTCGTTTGGCAATGCGAAGGCACGGGCGTCTTTCCGGGTATGAACAAGCCTCGATTGTTATGGATAGGAATCTCGCTAGGCGTCGAACAAATTAAACGGTTGGGTTCTATTATTGACGACGCATTGTTCAAAACTGGGATTTCAAAAGAAGAAAAAAACTTTACAGCGCACCTAACGATTGGCCGTGTCAAATACAATAAAATAGAGAACGATAGATTGAAAGATTTTCTCGCTTATTCATTTTTTCCAATACAACAAATTTCCGACCGTTTGGTTTTGTTCAAAAGCGAATTAAGTCTACACGGTTCGGTTTATACACCCATTGAAACCTTTATTTTTAGAAAATAACGGGAGGAATTATTATGGCAGACAAAAATGAAAACAAAGTGCGCGCACTCGACTTAGCAATCACGCAAATTGACAGACAGTTCGGAAAGGGTTCAATTATGAAACTCGGCGACACGTCAGCGCTGGTATCTGTTGATGTCATCTCTACTGGATGCCTTTCGTTGAATGCTTGCATTGGCGTTGGTGGTATTCCGCGTGGCAGGATCACCGAGATTTACGGGCCAGAATCGTCCGGTAAAACGACGCTTGCGCTACATGTCATCGCTGAGGCTCAAAAGGCTGGCGGCTACGCGGCTTTTATTGACGCGGAACATGCACTCGATCCGAAATACGCCGGGAACTTAGGCGTTTCTACGAAGGATTTGCTTGTTTCACAACCCGATAGTGGCGAGCAGGCGTTGGAAATTACCGAAACATTGGTCAGAAGTAATGCGATTGATGTTGTTGTCATTGACTCGGTTGCGGCTTTGGTCCCGCGTGCGGAACTCGAAGGAGAAATGGGCGATTCGCATGTTGGACTTCAGGCGCGGCTCATGTCACAGGCGTTGCGAAAATTAACCGGTGCTGTCAGCAAATCCAACACAGCTGTTGTTTTTATCAACCAAATCCGCGAGAAGATCGGCGTTATGTTCGGGAATCCTGAGACAACAACGGGCGGTCGCGCATTGAAATTCTATACATCGCTTCGCTTGGAAATTCGACGCATATCGACGTTGAAAGAAGGAGACACCAACTATGGAAACCGAGTGAAGGTTAAAGTTGTCAAGAACAAGATGGCGGCGCCGTTCCGCGAAACAGAATTCGATGTGACGTTTGGTCAGGGCATTTCATATATCGGCGATCTACTGGATCAAGCGGTTCAGGCTGATATTATTCAAAAAAGCGGTTCATGGTTTGCTTATGGCGACGAAAAAATCGGCCAAGGCAGAGAAAACGCTAAGAATTATCTCGAACAAAATAAAGACATCTATGAAAAGGTCGAGAAACAGGTAAAAGTTTATCTGGGGCTGGAGAAAGCTTCAGAAGCCGTTGCGTCGTAAATAGTCTATGGTAAAATCAGTGAAATCAGAAGCCGGTTTTTCACCGGAAGATGATTCGATTTACCGAATCACGGCGATCACGAATCAGGAAAAGCGCAAAGATCGAGTGTCTGTTTTTCTCAATGGAAAATTTGCATTTGGAATTAACGCAGAGACAAAAGCGGTTTTTTTACTTACCGTCGGTCAATCTATTTCTGGAAAGCAGATTCGGATTATTCTTTTCCACGAAGCCTTTGAAGTGGCGAAAGAACAGACAATCCGTTTTCTGACAATCCGAATGCGAAGTCAACGCGAAGTTGAACTTTATCTCCGACGGAAACAGACGGATATTGCTGTAATTCGCCGGGTGATCCAATATTGTCTGGAACATCAGTATCTTGATGATAACGCGTTTGCCAGTGCGTTCATACGAGATCAATTGCATCTAAATAAAAGTGGAATTATAAAGATTAAATCCGCGTTACGGCAAAAAGGTGTCTCCGGTGAGATCATTGATGAATTACTCAAGAATATGGAGCCGGAAATTGATGAACTTAGTATTGCCGTAAAAGTTGGCGAGAAGAAATTGAAGACGCTAACTGATGAAAAAACGCGCAAACAGAAGTTAATACGTTTCTTGATCCAAAAAGGGTACAGAAGCGAAACGGTGATCAAGGCTATCTCGAAGTTACTCCCGACGCGCTAAACTTTCAGCGGACTGGTTTTGGGCGGAGTTATCTTCTTGCATATCTACACGATAGAAAATAACTTTACGGGCAGAATTGGGTTATTTAACATGATTCGTTTAGTATAAAACCGGAGATTCCGGCGGTTTCGGAAAATCGCCGGATTTGTGTTTGATAGAAAGATACCGTTTTGTAGGAGTATAATGAAGACATCCCATGAAATCCGAGAAGATTTCATTCAGTATTTTAAACAGAATCATCATAAAATTGTCCATAGCGCACCGGTCATTCCGCAAGACGATCCGACGTTGCTTTTCACAAATGCCGGAATGAACCAGTTTAAAAGTATTTTCCTCAATCTCGAAAAACCGTCGTATCCGCGTGTTGCCGATTCGCAAAAATGTATTCGAGTCAGCGGGAAACACAATGACCTCGAAGAAGTCGGACGTGATACATATCACCATACGTTTTTCGAAATGCTTGGAAACTGGTCGTTTGGCGATTATTATAAAGAACAGGCAATTATATTCGCTTGGGATTTGCTGACCAATGTCTGGAAATTGCCAAAAGAAAGGCTTTGGGCGACAGTCTATCGTGATGACGTTGAAGCGACAAAATTATGGGAAAAAGTTACTGATATTCCTCCTAATCGTATTTTGAGGTTCGGCGAGAAGGAAAACTTCTGGGAAATGGGTGAAACCGGTCCCTGCGGTCCTTGTACCGAAATTCACTACTACATGGGCGACATGCTGGAGAGTCAATCTGCCCTAAAAGTCAATGCGTCCGATCCGGAATATATTGAACTCTGGAATCTTGTTTTCATTCAATATGAACGCGACAAGGAAGGCGTTTTGCATCCATTACCGAATAAACACGTCGATACTGGAGCGGGATTTGAGCGCATTGTCGCAATTTTGCAGGATAAGAAATCGAATTACGATACCGATTTGTTTATGCCGATAATCCGCCGCGTGGAGTCGATTACCGGCATTCCATATCGGACGGAAACTGGAATGCCACATCGTGTACTGTCCGACCATGTTCGCATGCTTGCTTTCGCCATTGCCGACGGCGGTATGCCATCCAATGAAGGGCGAGGTTACGTCATTCGCCGAATTTTACGTCGAGCGGCGCGTTTCGGTAGAATGCTAAACATGAATAAGCCGTTCGTTTACGAACTAATTGAACCGTTGATCGAGATCCTTGGTGACGTTTATCCAGAGATCGTTGAGCGGAAAACACATATTCAAAGCGTTATCAAGGCAGAGGAGAAATTTTTTGGCGATACGCTCGACCGAGGATTGGAAGTATTTTCTAAAATAGCAAACCAGATGAAATCCGAAGAGAAATCGACGATTTCCGGAGCGGATGCCTTTAAATTATACGATACATTTGGCTTTCCCCTCGATTTGACGCAATTAATGGCAAAAGACGAAAACCTTTCCGTCGATGAACAGGGATTTTCTGGAGAAATGAACAAACAACGTGAGCGAGCGAAGGCGACAGTCGCTTTTCAAATGAATATTGAGACGAATTCTGACAAATGGACCGTTTTAAGCGAAGGTAAAGATTCCGATTTCATCGGGTATGAGAAAACAACGAGCGACTCGATCATCCGCAAATATATTCAAGATAGTGAAACGGTTCATCTGATTCTCGACAAGACGCCATTTTATGCTGAATCCGGCGGCGAAGTCGGCGATAAAGGATTCATCACCGGAAGTGATTTTAAAATCCGGATTGAGAACACGTTTAAATCCGGTCAAACGATCATTCATAGCGGAAAGTTAGAATCTGGTAAAATGGGTCAAAATCCCAACGTGACTGCCGAAATATTGAGCGATGAGAACCTAAAAATTTGCGCAAATCATACGGCGACGCATTTGCTCCACGCCGCGTTGCGAATGATTCTCGGCGAGCATGTTCATCAGGCTGGTTCTTTGGTTACGTCTGAAAGATTGCGCTTCGATTTTACTCATTATGAGAAAGTTACGGCCTCTCAGTTGCAGAAAGTCGAAAGGCTTGTTAACCAAAACATTCGAGAAAATATTCCGGTCACTGTTTCAATTCAGGAATATGAAAAAGCCAAGCGTTCTGGTGCGATGGCGCTTTTCGGTGAGAAATACGGCGATATTGTTCGTGTCATCACAGTCGGTGATTATTCCTCCGAATTATGTGGAGGAAAGCATGTGGAAAGAACCGGTGATATCGGATTTTTCCGGATCGTATCGGAGTCTTCAGTTGCGGCAGGAGTGCGCAGAATCGAAGCGGTCACAGGCGAATCTGCCGTATCAGAGGCGATGAATGATGCCGATCTCATTGTAGAACTAGAAACTCTTTTCAACGCAAAAAGATCGGAGATTAAATCCAAAGCCGAAAAAATTATAAGTGAGAATAAACTATTTGAGAGGGAAATTTCCAAACAAACTACGGCGGGAATAGAATCACAGATCGATGAAATCATCGCCAAAGCGCCCGTTGTGGGCAATCTGAAAACAGTTTTCCAAAAGTTTGATTCGAAAAATATGGACGATTTGAAGAAAATCGGCGATATTGTCAGAGAAAAACTCAATATGGGTATCGGCGTTCTGGCATCAGTCGTTGAGGGACGCGTGAATCTTGTCGTCGTCGTTCCGGATGAGACAATCCGGGCATACGGCATCGGCGCCGGCGATTGGATCAAACAATTGGGAGCGATTCTCGGGGGCGGCGGTGGTGGAAGACCGCATCTGGCGACGGCAGGCGGGAAATTTCCGGGAAAAATACCTGAAGTTTTTGAAAAGGTTCGGAACCTAATTTTGCAAAAATTACAAACCTTATAAATGGAACAATTATGGAACAGTTGATTTTTGATTATTCAAAAAGCGGTAAAACCGGCGCCGCGCTTCCACTCGTAAGACTGGATATGAAGTCTGCCGGGAAGATTCTGCCGCCCGATTTAATAAGAGAAAACGATCCGGATTTGCCGGAAGTCAGCGAACCGGAAGTCGTTCGACATTTCGTGAATCTTTCCCGCATGAATCATCACGTCGATCGCGACATGTATCCTCTGGGTTCGTGCACGATGAAGTATAATCCGAAGATCAACGACAAATTGGCCGGACTTTCAGGTTTAGCCGACGTACATCCGTTTCAGCCGAAAGAGACGATTCAGGGCGCATTGCAGATTATGTTCGAGACCGAGCGCGACCTTTGTGAAATTACCGGTATGCACTCCGCCACGCTTCAACCTGCGGCAGGTTCACACGGCGAACTGACCGGCGTTCTGGTCATGAAAAAATATCATGAATCAAAGGACGAACATCGAAAATACATTCTAATCCCGGATTCGGCGCACGGAACGAATCCTTCGAGCGCGCACTCGGCGGGCTTTGAAACATTGCCGTTGAAATCCAACGATCGCGGATGTATCGATATCGAAGATCTGAAAGTGAAAATGAATTCCGATGTGGCCGGTTTGATGCTGACCAATCCCAACACATTGGGTCTTTTTGAGGAACAGATCAAAGAGATAGTCGAAATCGTGCATCGATTCGACGGAGTCATGTACATGGACGGCGCCAACCTAAACGCATTACTAGGCATTGTCCGTCCCGGTGACATGGGATTTGACATCACGCATATCAATCTTCATAAAACGTTCTCGACTCCGCACGGTGGCGGCGGTCCGGGAAGCGGTCCCATCGCGGTGAAAGAGAAATTCGTAAAATTTCTACCGATCCCAAGGATCATCTGGAAGAATGGAATTTATCAACTGTCCTGCGATCAGCCGGATTCCATCGGAAAAGTCATCGGTTTGTTAGGCAATTTCGGTATTATCGTCCGGGCTTATGTTTATATCCGAATGCATGGATTGGTTGGTTTGAGCGAAGTGTCCCGGAACGCAATTATAAACGCTAATTATATGCGTGTTAAAGTCGCTGAAAAATATGATGTGCCGTATAATCGTTTTTGTATGCACGAATTTGTCGCATCCGGAGAAGGATTTCGACAATTTGGCATTAAAACGCTTGATATTGCTAAACGTTTGCTTGACTTTGGCGTTCACGCTCCGACGATCTATTTTCCGCTTATTGTGAAAGAAGCCTTAATGATCGAACCAACGGAATCGGAAGACAAGGAATCGATGGATCGGTTCATTTCGTACCTCGAAACGATTGATAAAGAAGCGCACGAAAATCCGGAAATTCTTCATTCGGCGCCTCATAACACTCCAGTTCGTCGTCTTGACGAATTGAAAGCAAATAAAGAGTTAAATGTTTGCTGGGGAAAGTAAAATTACCATGAGTAGAAAAATCGTTCAAAGCGAACAAATGCCAAAGCCGGTTGGTCATTATAGTCATGCAATCATTTCGAATGGATTCGTTTTTACTTCCGGACAACTGCCTATTGTTCCGAAATCAGGAAAAATAGAAGCATCTGACTTCGGAGGGCAATTAAGACAGGTTTTGGATAATCTGAAAACTGTGCTGGAGGCATCCGGAAGCGATTTATCAAAAATTGTTAAGGTCACAGTGTTTCTAATTGATTTAAACAAATTTACGATGCTGAATCAGGTCTTTACTGAATATTTTCCAAAAGAGCCGGCGGCGCGTTCGGCAATACAAGTCAGCCGATTGCCCTTGGGATCACTTGTGGAAATCGAGGCGGTTGCGACATTGGAGAATTAATCGATGAAAAGAAAATATGCGGTCATAGTCAATCCAACTGCCGGTCGTGGAAAAACCGCAAGAAAATTGCCATGTCTCCAGGAAATTACGAGAAATCAGGACGCCGTATTCGATTACTATATTACGGAATATCCGTTTCATGCGGCGAGAATCGCTGATAAGATTCACGATGAATACGACGCTGTTGTCGCTTATGGTGGAGACGGAACGGCAAACGAAGTGATGAACGGACTTGCGGGAACAACAACGCCTTTGGGTATCATTCCCGAGGGTACGGGTAATGATTTTGCGAGGTGTATCGGCGTGTCGAAAAACTTAGAAAAAGCCGTTAAAATACTCATGCAATATGATTGTCGCATGATGGACCTGGGCATAATCGGTGATCGATTGTTCCTAAATGGCGTCGGCATCGGTTTTGACGGATATGTCAACCTTCGGAGCAAGAGTACACGACTGTTTCGCGGCGCAATGTCATATTATATTACGATTCTTAGTTGTCTGGCGCGATGGCGTCCGATTCCAGTCCAGATCGAGATTGACGATCTGCCTGTTCCAAACAAGTTTGCATATCTTTTAGCGATTGGAAACGGCTGTTCATCCGGCGGCGGATTGATGCTGACTCCGGATGCAGTCATTAATGATGGAAATTTCGACATCTGTCATATTCGGGATATTCCGATCTGGAAAATATTAATGAATCTTGGACGTCTCAAGACCGGCACGCTGGGTATCGTTAAGGAAGTGAACATTCAGAAGGGGGAAACGATTTCAGTGAAAAGCGAAGTTCCCTTGCCGATTCATTTCGACGGGGAAGTGTATGATGTCAACGCAAAAGAAGTCCGGGTCTCGATCGTTCCGAATTCCGCCATGGTAATCGGCGATTGGAATAACTGATTCCTTAAAGGTGTAAATCAAACAGTCAGATTATCCGATATTAATTTCTTAAAAAGAACAAAAGTGAAACGCATCTCGAAAATTCAAATAATCTGCGTAGCAATCTTGATTTTTACCCTCCATCCGTTGAATATGGCGGCAGAAGAGAAGGACTCGACAAGCGTTATTTCTCCGCGCAAGACGTTTTTTATTTCTCTGGCGTTTCCGGGTGCTGGGCAGTTGTACCTCAATCGTCCGTTAAAGGCAGTTGGATTTATCTCCGCAGAAGTTTTTTACATTTATAAAACGGTTGAGTACAATAAAATTTATCAATATGTTAAAAACACTAAAGCCGACATCGGTATAGACATCTGGAATAGTCTGACAGAAGCACAAAAAAAGGACTCCGTCAATCTATATACTGGTTATAAATTGACAGTTGATTCTTGGCGTGTTCGTGAAAAACGCAATAAGTATGCGTGGTGGTGCGCCGGTGTCTATTTTATCAGCATTTTGGATGCTTATGTCGATGCGCATCTCTCCAATTTTCCGAAAGATGACATTGACGTCAGCGCCATCGCCGATCGTGAGTCTGTCGGTATGAACATTTCATTTGCATTAGAGAGAAAGAAATGAATAATCAGAGAGAGCAATGGGGATCGCGCATCGGATTTATTTTATCCGCAACCGGTTCGGCAATTGGACTCGGAAATATATGGCGATTTCCATATCTGGTTGGTGAAAACGGCGGCGCGGCATTCATTTTTGTCTATCTGATCTGTGTTTTTGTGATCGGACTCTCGCTGGTTATAACAGAAATGATTATCGGACGAACAGGTCAGAAAAACCCGGTCGGCAGTTTCCGGGCATTATCGGGCGGAAATCCATTTTGGATTGGCGTCGGGTTGTTAGGTGTCATTACCGGATTTCTGATCCTTTCTTATTACAATGTCATTGCTGGCTGGAGCCTTGGCTACGTCATTGAATCTATCAAAGGATCGTTCCAATCACTTGGGAAGCCGGAAGAAGCCGGAATACTGTTTCAGCAATTTTCATCCTCAACAATCTGGAGCGTTGTTTATTCGGCGATATTTATGTCTTTAACGGTAGTTGTGATTTATTTCGGCGTCACGAAAGGTATCGAATTGGCAAGCAAATGGATGTTGCCGCTTTTGTTTTTTCTGTTGATAGTACTCGTCATTCGCGGAATCACGATCGATGGAGCCAAAGCCGGAATACTGTATTTGGTTAAGCCTAATTTCTCTTTGATCACGCCGCGAGTTGTATTGGTCGCACTCGGACAGGCGTTTTACAGTTTGAGTCTTGGAATGGGCGCACTACTGACGTACGGCAGTTATCTTTCAAAAAAAGAAAATATACCGGTTTGCGCTATTAGCATGGTAACGTTGGATGTGATTGTCTCGCTTCTGTCGGGTTTTATGATCTTTCCGGCGCTTTTCGCAATGGGACTTCAACCTGGGCAAGGTATTGCGCTGTTGTTCAATATTTTACCCATTTTGTTCAATACGATTCCCGGAGGCTATTTTTTCCGAATAATTTTCTTTATTCTTATTTGCCTCGCGGCTCTGACATCGACGATTTCCCTTCTCGAAGTAATCGTTTCATTTTTTGTTGATGAGTTTAATCTGAAAAGAAAAAACGTCGCCATCGCTGTAGGTTCTTTCGTATTTTTATTGGGAATTCCAAGCGCACTTTCATTTGGGGCATGGAAAGATTTTCAATTTTTTCATCGAACCGTTTTTGAACTTGCCGATTTTATTTCATCGAATGTTTTTCTGCCAGTTGGAGGAATTTGTATGGCGCTTTTCGTCGGTTGGTTTTGGGGAAAAGACAAAGTTCTTTCCTATGTGCACGAAGGAAGTGAAGGTTTCAAAGGTTGGATCGTTTTAATCTGGATGTTTATCGTCCGATTTGTTACGCCGATCATGATTCTACTGGTTTTTTTACTATTAATCGGAATTCTATGAAGCGAAGTCAACGAGTACTGATCATGACAATTCTTGCCACGATGATACTTTCATCAGGAGATCGTCCTGTCTTGGTTCCGAAGAATTCTCGCGATCCGTGGTTAGGATTGGACAAACTCAAGCATTTTACATCGGCTGTCTATATGACGATGACTGCGTATTATGTGCAATCCAGAATAGCGAATAAATCGCGAAATGCATCAGAAAATGTATCCACAATGATGACAGTCACGCTGGGTGTATCAAAAGAAATTTTTGATACACGGAAAAAAGATGGGTTTTTTAGTTGGAAGGATGTACTTTTCGACGTAGCGGGAACCGCTGTTGCGTTAGTTTTTATAAATCAGGTGAAATGAAAGAACTCAGGGAATATATCGGTTGCATCCATGTGCATTCCGTTTATAGCGACGGGAGCGGAACCTATCCGGAGATTATCCATGATGCGCAGTCCGCAGGTTTGGACTATTTGATGATGTCCGATCACATGAATTTGAAAGGTCGAGAGGAAGGTTTTGCCGGATGGCACGGAAATCTATTCGTCAGTGTCGGGTATGAAATGAACGACGCGGATGATCGCCATCACTACCTGATTTTTGGTTTGGACAATGCGCTTTCTTCAGAATTAACTCACGAACAATATATTAAGGTTGTAAAAGAAAAAAAAGCGCTTGGCATTGCCGCTCACCCATTCGAAGAACGAATCTCACGTTCGGCGCTTCCCGGTTATCCCGCCATTACATGGAGCAGTCTCGACTATCCGGAAATTGAAACTATTGAACTATGGAATATGATGTCGCATTGGTTGGAACTGACAACGATGAAGAATGTTCTGTGGAATGTCGTCCATCCACGCAGTTTTTCGACTTTTCCATCCAAAAAATTGATCGATTGGTGGGACAATGCAAATCTTGTGCGAAAGGTAACGGCAATTGGTTCGATCGATGTCCATGCAACGAAATTCAAAATTCTCTGTCTCTTTCCTAAAGCGATTTTTGACTATAAAGTGATGTTCAAGTCTATCAGGACGCATCTGCTGACAAACGAAGAATGGAAACAGTCTGATCCCCTTGAGAAGACGGAAGCAGAGATTCGCAAAATCATTTCCAGCGGTAACTGTTTTTTTTCTAATTATCGCAGAGGCGATGCCAAAGGTTTTCGTATGTGGGCGGAAAATGGTTCGGAATTGATCGGTATGGGAGAAACTGGTCATTGGAAATCTGCGACTGTTCGCGCTATTCTTCCGAAAAAAGCCGTTTGCCGGTTGATTCGGAATGGTCAGCCGGTTTTTGAACAAAAAACCGATAATCTGGAGATCAAAGTCGATGAAGGAGTCTACCGTTTAGAGGCGGAAAAAGATCACCGCGGCTGGATTTATTCAAACCATATTCGGATAAAAGAAAATGGATAAATTATGTGCGGAATAGTCGGGATATACAATCATGACGAAGCATCGACGCTGGCTTATCTCTGCTTGTTTGCCCTGCAACATCGCGGGCAGGAGGGAGTCGGCATTGTGACTTACGATGATAAAAAGACATTCATCCGAAAAGATAATGGCTTGGTGTCGGATGTTTTTTCCGACCGGAAAAGTCTGGAAAGTCTTCCGGGGAAAATTGCGCTTGGGCATGTTCGTTATTCGACGCACGGCGGTTCCAAAAAGGAGAATATCCAGCCGCTGGTTTTTAATTATCGCGGGAAACAGATTGCGCTGTCTCATAATGGAAATCTTGTTAATCTGGACAAAATTCAGGAAGAACTTGAAAAAAAAGGCGCCATTTTTCAGACGACTTCCGATACAGAATTTATTATTCATCTTTTTTCGCATGCCTCTGGAAGCATCGAAGAACGATTCCTGTCCGCTTTTCGGAAAGTAGAGGGCGCGTACTCAATGATCATCCTGTATGGCGAAAAGATGATCGTCGCGCGCGATCGTCACGGTATCCGTCCGCTTTGCGTTGGAAAACTTGACGATGCGACGGTCTATGCGTCCGAAACCTGTGCGCTGGATTTGATCGGCGCCAAATACGAACGGGATATCAATCCCGGCGAAATGGTAGTCATCGATAAATTCGGTGAAAAATCTTACCAGATTGCCGAATCGAGTCCGCGTCATTGTATCTTTGAATATGTCTATTTTTCCAGACCAGACAGCCGGATTTTTGGCGAATACGTCGATAAAACCCGTCGCAAACTCGGAAAAATTCTCGCGCTTGAAAAACCAGTCGAAGATGCCGATATTGTCATATCCGTTCCGGATTCAAGCAACACGACCGCAATTGGTTACTCTCAAAGGTCCTCAGCGCGTTTCGATATTGGATTGATCCGGAACCATTATATTGGGCGTACTTTTATTCATCCAACGCAATCGATGCGAGATTTTACTACGAAAATCAAATTCAATCCGATCGGTGGAGTGTTGAAAGGCAAGAACGTCGTCGTTGTCGATGATTCGATCGTTCGCGGAACGACGTTAAAAAAACTTGTGACTCTAATTCGCGAAGCTTGTCCAAAATCAATCCACATCCGCATTGGCTCACCGCCTGTCAGATTTCCTTGTTTTTATGGAATGGATTTTCCATCTCAGAATGAATTGATCGCCAACCAAAAATCTATCGAGGACATCCGCGATTATCTGGAAGTCGAAAGTCTGGAATTTATCAGCGTCGATGGCTTGCTGGATTCCATGAGCCTGCCACGCGACCATTTTTGCACCGCTTGTTTTACCGGAAAATATATCGAACCCGACATTCACCCCAAAATAGAGGGCAAACTGTCATGTTAAAAACATCAAAGAAATCCATCTGGTTGAGACTCAAAGAGCAAATTCAGGTGATGAGACAGGACGATTATCAGTTCAAACTACCGATGAAATTTGTTCAGCCGTTGGACTATCTTTTCATCTTTCGCCCGACGCTATTTTTTCCTATCTGGATCATCGCACTTGCCGGTTATTCCGTCTATTTTATAACGGATGCTCAATTAATTTGGTGGAAAGTCGGTGTCAATTGGAAGGTTTTTGGGAATTTTGCGTTTCTCACATTGGCCGCCGGAGGCACGTTTATACTTAATCAAATTCGCGATATCGGAACCGATCAGGACAATAAAAAACTATTTCTCATTTCCGAAAATCATGTTAAAGCCAGCATCGCGCGAATAATTGCTTTGATTTCGATGGGCGTCGCTTTGATCGTTTTTCTGATTCAATCTATTTCGTTGTTCATCCTTCTGGCAATATTTCTCATATTATGGGGATATTTTTACAATTTTAAACCGTTCGTATGGAAAGATAAGCCGTGGATGGGAGTTTGGGCAAATGTCTTCGGCGGATTTGTTTTATTCTTGATCGGCTGGAGCTTTGCCGGAGTATTGAATCAGAATGCATTAATTCATGTCATTCCATACCTATTTGCCTGGGGATCGATTACTCTCATGACGACGATACCGGATATGAAAGGCGATGCGGCTCATTCCAAAGAAACTTTCGCCGTAAAATATGGAATCCGAACAAGTGTTTGGGTGGCGACGGTTTGGGTTGTTACGGCTTTCATTACCGGTCTGATTTTAGACGATCCAATCATCACACATCCGATTTTGATTTCGTTGCCTTTATACATCATTTTATTGTTTAAAATGGACGTGGTTTGGGTGCTGAGGACAATTCGATATTCAATATTTTTTCTTGCCATGTTTATTTGTTTTGAATTTCCATTATTCTTTATCGTCATCTTGGTCAATTTCTATTTGGCAAAAATTTACTATATCTCACGTTTCGATTTGGATTATCCGACATTTAGGGTGGAAGAGGAATAAAAATGATTCTTGTCAATCGCGAAATCTGTGATCTTTGTGGCGCGTGTGTTTCGGTTTGTCCGAAAGATTGTCTGGAATTGGCAGGAACTTATTTAAAAATCGATAATAGTGTTTGTATTGAATGCGGATTTTGCATCAAAGTTTGTCCGGTTGGTGCGATTAGCGATGTGAACGAAGAGGAGGAATCCGATGAAAGACCGCTATGACGTTCTGGTAATTGGCGGCGGTCCGGCAGGATCGACTGCGGCTCGTTTTGCCGCGTTGAATGGCGCCTCCGTTGCGTTGATAGAACGGGATCGAGAAATCGGCGTTCCTGTGCGATGTGCCGAAGGTATTAGTGATGTCGGGTTAAGAAAAATCATAGACATTAACCCAAAGTGGATTGCGACGACAATCCGAAATTTTCGGTTTTACTCGCCAACAAAGCAACAAGTTGAAATTCATTCCAACGAAATTGGCTACATCATTAATCGGCGTATATTCGATCACGATCTGGCAGTCGAGGCCATGAAATGCGGTGCCGAAATTTTCACAAAAGCAACTGCGCATAGACTTGCTCGAACAGAAAGTGGTTTTTTGAATGTTTTCATCCGCTATGAAAACCGCGAGCGAACAGTACAAACTAAAATTGTCATCGCCGCTGACGGTATCGAATCCCGAATTGCGCGAATGGCTGGAATCCAAACAAATCTTCCTTTGAAGGATATAGAATCTTGTGCACAGATCTTTGCTGGAAACGTTGATATTGATTCGGAACGAATCGATTTTTATCTTTCAGAAAGATGGTCGCCCGGCGGTTATGTCTGGGTCTTTCCCAAAGGCGAACGGATGGCGAATATTGGTCTTGGTGTAAACGGATCAATGACAAATGGACATTCGGCGGCAGAGTATTTAAACGGGTTCCTCGAAGAGAATTTTCCCAACGCTTCACGGTTAACCACAATTTACGGCGGTGTTCCTGTTTCGACGAATCTCGCCGAATTAGTAGCAGATGGGCTGATGGTCGTCGGCGATGCGGCGCATCAAGTGAATCCATTGACAGGTGGCGGCATCTCGTCTGCTATGGCTTCCGGGAAGATGGCTGGGACCGTTGCGGCGGATGCAATTCGTATAGGCAATACATCAAGAAAGAAACTTCGTGCTTACGAAACCGAATGGAATCGAACTATCGGAAAAGATTATCGGCGATTCTACCGGTTGAAACAATGGATTTGCAACATGACCGATGAGGATTTTGAAGAAATCGCATCCGCATTTCAGGGTATGAATCCCACCGACGTTAAAATGTCGAGTATTTTTCGATTGGCTGTCAAAAATAAACCGTCACTAATCGTAGATGCTATCAAAGCATTCTCAGGATTTTAATAGGCTTAATGAAAGAAATCTTAAAACAACTGTATTTGTCTGATTTTGTCGTAATCGATTTCGAGACGACAGGATTAAATCCGGCAAACGACGCGGTTATTGAGTTTTCCGGAATCCGTTTTATTGACGGAGAACCACGGGAAATAAAATCTTTTCTCTGCAATCCGGGTTTTGAGATTCCAATTGAAATTGAATTACTTACCGGAATCACAACAACGATGGTTACCGAAGAAGCGCCGTTTGAAAAACGTCTGAAAGAAGCGCTCACGTTTATCGGAGAATTGCCAATCGTTGGACATAACATCGGATTCGACTTGGCTTTTTTAAAAGAATATATAAGGCGCGTTAAAAAGAATCATAAAAGCATATTGAAAAATTTCATTTATGATACATCACTTTTAGCACAGGCGTTTTTTTTCTATTTGCATAATCACCGATTGACTACGGTTGCTGAATATTGCGGTTTTTCGGCGAAAGATGCACATCGTGCCGAAACGGATGCTCTGAACACCGGTCGCATTTTTCTGTGTTTGATCCGGGAAGCAATGAAATACGATTTTGAGACATTTCAAACCATCAACAGAATTCTCGAAGGAACGGATGATCCGAATAAGTTGTTATACTTACATCTTTCGGAAAGGTTATCTGCCGCTGGTTCAATCGGTTCTGATCGGATTCCGGTAATCGATTGGCACACACCAAATAATGTTATCGGGAAGAAAATTGAATCAACAGATAATGAACTCTTTCAAAAAACTTCTACTAACGTACTTGCTGCAAGGTTTTTTGGAGAATCCGGAAAAATTGCTGCTGTTCTGAAGAATTATGAACCGAGACGCCAACAAAAAGAGATGGCCAAGATTGTTTTAGACTCGCTTCTCAGCGAGCAGACGGCTATGATAGAAGCGGGAACAGGCGTCGGGAAGACTTTGGCTTATCTCGTGCCTTCGATTCTCTGGCTAAACGGAAACGGAAAAGACGACAATCGGGTAATCGTTGCCAGCAACACAAAAAACTTGCAGGAGCAAATTTTCTATAAAGAGATTCCGTTCATTTCTCAAGAACTGAAACTGCCATTCAAAGCGGTTCTTTTAAAGGGACGAAATAACTACATCTGTAAGACCAGATGGAATCGATTTTTGGCGGACATCGGAAACACTTTGGGTTTTGCCAATCGGTCTGCTATCATTCCAATCGTAATTTGGATGAAGCATACAAAGACTGGAGATATTAGTGAGAATAACGGATTTCATGTGACGAACAATTTTGCTATTTGGAAAGAAATCTGTTCAGAACCGGGCTTTTGCACAACCAGCGTTTGTCAGAAATATGATGGTTGCTATCTGGGAAAAATTCGGCATCAATCTCAGGATGCCGACATTGTTATTGTCAACCATTCGCTATTGCTGGCTGATTCGGCTTCCGACAGTCATGCCTTACCAGACTATTCTGTGCTGATTGTCGATGAGGCGCATAATCTTGAAAAAAATGCTTATACCTACTTTGCAGAGAAGATTAATCTTCCAATGCTTGCCTCTTTGCTCAACGAAATTAGTGTAGGAACGACTGTGGAGCGCGGAATCGTTAAAAACGTAGTCGATTTCTGCCGGCAAATCAAAAAACTCCGTGATATTGAACCAATCGTCGAAAAAATTAAAGACAACGTTTCCGACCTCAGAATCACTACTGTATCTTTCTTTAAAAAAATCACAAGTACGCATTTCATTAACAAGAATTCAAACGGTAAGAACTATGGCGTGAAAAAGCGGTATAAAGTATTTGTGGATGCTTTTCCGAATTTTGAAATGGAAACCAGCACTTTTGCCACTGAAATGAACAATCTCTACGAGAAATTAGTTGGTTTGAACGAAAAAATGAAAACACTGGTTGCGGATTTTCCAGAACTTTATGATGAATTAAACGCAAAATTGACGAATACGATTAGCGAATTAGACTTTTATCGGAGTACGTTTAAAAAAGTCGTGAATGGAAATGACGAAAAAATGATTTTTTGGTATGAAATCGGTGCAAGCGGCAGGGAAACGACAGTCGAACTTGCCTGCACACCATTGGCTGTGAATACGGAAATATTTGAAAAGGTACTGAAGGAACGTCAAACGACGATATTAACTTCTGCGACATTAAAAGTCGCCGATTCATTCGAATATATTGGGAGCCGAACCGGCGCACTGTTTCTTGACCGTGAATCGGTTCAAAGCGTTGCTGTTGGTTCTCCGTTTAAGTATTCAGATCAGATGAAGTTTTTCACGGTTTCACAACAAGGCGGAGAGATTCAGCCGTCTGTGATCGCATCGATTTTGATTCGTCTGGCGAAGGAAATACAACGCGGAATCATGGCGTTGTTTACCAGCTATTCTTCGTTGGGTGATGTTTATAAACTGATTGCGCCTACTTTTAAAAATCTGGGTATTACATTATTGGCGCAAGGGCATGGCGGATCACGTTCATCAATTCTCGATCAATTCCGCGCTGAGCGAAATTCTGTTCTTCTTGGTACGGATAGTTTTTGGGAAGGGGTGGACGTCATTGGGAATTCTCTGGAAATTTTAGTGATCACGAAACTACCTTTCCCGGTTCCTTCCGAACCAATCATCGAAGCAAACGTCGAGAAATTTAAAGAAGAAGGAAAAAATTCTTTCAACGAATATTACGTTCCGGAAGCGGTTCTTAAATTTAGACAGGGTGTCGGACGATTGATTCGATCAACCAGCGACATTGGTATTGTCATCAATCTTGATAATCGGATCGATCGGATGCCATACGGCAGATTTTTCAAAGAGTGTATTCCGGTCACGACAGAAACAGTTGCAGGGGAAGATGAGTTGATACAATCGGTCCAACAATTTTTTGGCAAGGATAAAGTATGATTCTTATGAAATTCATCATTTTAGTGTTGGCCTGTGCATTCAGTCTCAATGCACAGGATTCGAGTCGGATAACAATCAAATCAATCGTGACCGATCCGGGATTGGCAAGAGACGCTTCCACAAGTAAGAATTACTGCTGGACGCCGGATGGAAAATTCGTTACCTATTTTGGAAAAGAAGAGAAAGATCAACTTTCATTAATACGAATGTCAGCGGATTCGGCACGAGTCGATACGGTTTTCAGACCGAAAGATTTGACATTTTTCGATGGAACGAACAATATTGCGTTGAATGCTAATAGTGCGATCTGGTCGCCATTGATGGATAAAATTCTGCTGACCGGGAAAGACGATATTTTTATAATGTCTGTGAAAACGAAAGCAATTGAAAAGTTGACATCTGATGGAAAACCGAAAGAGGATTTTCAGTTTTCACCGGATGGGAATCTGATCAGTTTTATACAATCAAATAATCTGTGGATTATTGATTTACGGACAAAAATTGTCTCTCAATTGACAGCGGATGGAAACGAAAAAATCTGGAACGGAAAGCCGGATTGGTTGTATCGTGAAGAATTTGATATGTCGTCAGGATATAAATGGTCTCCTAATAGTAAACAAATTGCATTTCTACAACTCAATGAATCGAATGTGAATAGAATTCCGTTGATTAGTTATTCTGGGATATATCCGGAAGTGAATTGGAAATATTATCCAAAAGCAGGAGAGAAAAACCCGGATGTTCAGGTCGGAGTCGTCAATGTTGCCGATAAATCAATTATTTGGATGAAACCGGACGCTTCCCAAAAAGAATATATTCCGCGATTTAAGTGGATTCCATCAACGAATCGAATCGCCTTGGTTACGATTAATCGGCTACAGAGTTCTTTGAAATTATTTGTCGGTGATCCATTGACGGGAACGTGCGAACTTAGGTTGGAAGAAAAAGAATCATACTATTTAAATATCAATGAGTTATACTATTTTTTTAAGGATAGTTCGGATTTTATCTGGTTCTCGGAAAAAGACGGATATATGCATCTTTATCTTTATGATGGCAAGGGAAATCTGAAAAGACAGATCACGCAGGGAAACTGGTGTGTAACGGATTTAAATGCTGTCGATGAAAAAGCCAGAAAAGTCTATTTCACAGCAACCAAAAAATCGCCGTTAGAAAAACATTTATATTCTGTCAGTTTGGATTCAGCACGTTGCGAGCAAATCGATAGCACCGATGGCTGTCACGATATTGTCTTTTCGCCAACATTAAAGTCTTATCTCGATAAATATTCGACTTCGGAATTTCCTTCTAAAATTTATTTGACATCAGTTACTGGAAACGTGAGAAGATTGATATTTGAGAATCAAGATTTTAACAAAGATAAGTACGGTTTTAGCACAACGAAATTTGTTGAAATTCAGGCATTAGACGGAACGACGCTCTATGGTTCTATGCTCTGCCCGAAGAATTTTGATCCATCGAAAAAATATCCAGTGCTTGTTTATATTTATGGCGGACCTGGTTATCAACTCGTTAAGAATAGTTTTGCTGGTGCCTGGAACCAATATTTGGCGCAACAGGGATATATTGTATTTAGCGTCGATAATCGTGGATCAGCAAATCGCGGACGCGAGTTTGAACGAAAAATTTACTTGTCGATGGGGAAATTTGAACTACAAGACCAATTGGATGGGATAAAATATTTGAAAACATTGCCCTATGTCGATGCTAAACGGATAGGAATATGGGGTTGGAGTTATGGCGGTTACATGACTCTTTATGCGTTGGCAAAACGTCCAGATGTATTCAAAACAGGAATTGCTGTTGCACCAGTAACGCATTGGAAATATTACGATACGGCTTATACAGAACGATATATGGGACTTCCAAAGGACAATAGCATTGGGTATTTTGAAAGTTCGCCTTTCAATTACATCGATCAAATCAAAGCAAATTTCCTTCTTGTGCACGGACAGGCCGATAACAATGTCAACTTCCAAAATAGCGCGATGTTCATCGATGAATTAGTGAAAAAAGGAAAATCGTTCGAGATGATGGTTTATCCGAATCGCGATCACGGAATTTCCGATAACGAAGCAAGGATTCATCTATACGAAAAGATGGCGGATTTTCTTAAGAAAAACTTATAACGGATTTGCTCGTTTCATTGGGTGGTGAAGTCCTTTATAAATAAGATAATTTTCTGGCTGAAAGTAATGCGCGCTCCGTTTTTTACTGCGAGCATCGCGCCGGTGATTCTGGGTACTGCGATCGCCTGGTCGAAGTTCCACGTTTTCAATCCGCTTCTATTTTGGCTGACGTTAATCGGCGCCGTATCGGCTCATGCCGGGGCGAATATTATCAACGATTATTACGATCATCTTTCCGGAAATGACGAAGTTAACCGTAATTATAATGTATTTTCTGGCGGTAGTAGAATGATTCAAACAGGTCAATTATCTCCTGTTCAAATGCTCATCGTATCATTGATTGCTTTCTCTGTATCCATTGGGATTGGCTTATTTTTAAATTGGAAATCCGAAGGGGATGTCATTTTATGGATCGGAATTGTTGGCATATTAATCGGATTCTTTTATTCCGCTCTTCCGATCAGTTTATCCTATCGCGGAATCGGAGAAGTAGGGATCGCTTTGGCTTTTGGACCTTTGATCGTGTTTGGCTCGTGGTTTGTTCAGACCGATAGTTTTTCATGGTTGCCAATCTTGGCTTCGGTACCGGTTGGGATTTGGGTCGGATTGATCATATTTATTAACGAGTTTCAGGATTTCGATGCGGATTATCAGACCAGTAAAAGAACTATGGTTGTCCATTTTCATGACAAACGAAAAGCAATCCGGTTTTATCAGTTATCTATAGTCGGCTCTTTTATCTGGATTTTCGGTTGGATATTAAAAAGCGTTTTCCCTATTTGGACATCATTTGTATTTTTGCTGACGCCCATGATCTTCTGGGATATTGCTATATCATCCAAGAAATACAACACCATTCAGGAGTTATTGCCGGTCAATGCCGCAACGATCGGAATTCATTTTCTGGGAACTATTCTTCTTTCGTTGGGATTTATTCTCTAAATTTCTGTTTGATTGCGTCATCAGGAGTAATTAAACTTGTCACATATTTGTAGCGCATAGGGGACTCGAACCCCTGTTGCCGACGTGAGAGGCCAGCGTCCTAGACCACTAGACGAATGCGCCATTTCAAATAAACTTCTTCGGGAAATTTGCTGGGAAGCAGGGATTCGAACCCCGATAACCAGATCCAGAGTCTGATGTCCTGCCGTTGGACGACTTCCCATCATTTAAAAAAGCGGGCTAAATTTACAATATGAAGGAGTAATTCTCAAGTAAATCATTCCAGTATATAAAGGAGGATAAGATGTCGTTCAAAACGGTGAGGCGGAACCGACAATTATCTAACAGAGACTCTGTCCATTCCCTGATAGAATGTAAGAGGGGTAACGGTTCCGCCTATATTTAATATGGTTCTTTCGCATTTTAAATGGGTAGATAGTGTTTATTATTAGAGGTGAGGTCGAGTTTACCTGTCAGGAGATAGATAATAGTTTTGAAATAGTTCAAAGAACGAAAACCGCGTGCCTTACTTTTGGCCGCTTGAATTAATGAGTTGAATCCTTCCAGGATACCGTTGCTTAACAGAGATTCTCTCCACTGGATAATGCCATTCCAGTGTTTTTTGATCATATGAGCGACTTTAATAATGGGTCTCAATCGCGAGTGAGTGGCACGCCAGTACCACTTTCTTATAAGTACTTTGAACTCATTCAAGGAATCTGCTTTGTAAATCTCCTGAAAAGTCTCTCGGATTTGATAGGCTCGCATCGTTTTAACAGCGACTTTAGACATCGTAATTTCAGATAGTTTCTTTTGCTCTATTTCCGTTAGGTTTGCTCGATTTTTCAGAAAGATATATTTCGTTCCCTTGAGTATGGTTGTCTCTCTGGCCTCTTGTTTTCTGACCGCATCAACGGCTTTGTTAACGTTTATGACCAAATGAAATTTATCAAAAGTGATCTCAGCATTGGGCAAGTATTCTCCAATACCTTTTATGAAAGCCGGTGACATATCGCAACAGACCTGTCGGATCTTTTTGGGACTACCCTTACGTCCCTGAATATCTCTCGCAAAGGTCTTGACGGTCTTATGCTTCTTTCCTTCGGTTACAAATACCGTCCTGCGCTTTTCCATATCAACAAATAATGTCAGATAGTTATGACCTTTCTTCCGATTCGTCTCATCCATCCCGACCTTCTCTAAGCCGGACAAATCCATTGCCCGAACAGCATCCTTGACATATAGGATTAGCATTCGCCATAGTTTGTCATCTGATATGTGGGTGATTTTAGATACCTTTTGTACCGTCATACATGTGCATAGTTGAAGCAATAATGACTCAAACATTAACGTAAATCCCGGACAGACTCCTTCCCAAGGTGCTTTGATCAATCGAACTTTCTGATCCTTTGTCTGTATCCTCGGTACTCTGGCATGAATGTAAGTCTCATGCTCAAAAAAGTTTAAATGACGCCAAGTCTTCTCAACTGTGTCGTATGCTTTGTACTTTCCAACTTCCCCTTTATATGTATATTCAAAACAAGAGCCTTTCTTGAAATCCACGTGGACGTCTAAGCGCTTCTCACCTTCATTGAATTGGACATCCTTTACATACCAGGGACTATCGATATGCAACGCTAATTGAAATACATCACTTCTCATGTCTATACCTCCTAATTATTTTCTGAGGTATAGTTTATCTAATTCAAAAATATTAATCCACTTTTACCCACTCATTCCGCGAAAGAACCTTTAATATTAATGTTATCAAATACCTAATATCAAAAAGAATGTATTGAAATTAACAATAGTTTGTCAACAGTATTGAGGCTTCACCCCATTAGAAATTGCCTGAATTAATCGGCGAGGATTTCATTATAAATCAACATTTCCGTACTATAAGCTGTCTTGTCAATCCCTGTGACACGGGACAGGATTTCAAAATATTTAGGGACTTTTTGATATTTTTCTATGAATTTTTGTTCCACAGCCTGACACGTGGAAGGTTGTGTTAGATAGTTTACTACTTCGGGTGCGCCGAGTGAATGGTAGGAAGCGATAATAAGAATGGAATTCTTTGCAGGGCCGGGCAATTTGACCGCTAAAACAAGGTCTTCATTTGGTCAAGTCATAAAGCCGAAAGAATCTCATTAATCGATAGTTCAACCTGCGAGATCGTGTCCAATGTCGTCCTGAGATCGCAGATTCGTACAAATTATTTCGGCTGGAAAACCGAATCAGGAAAATTCGACCTGATCTCGGAATTGACAATCGACGCTGGCAGTCGTTTAACCAAACACTCGATTCAAATCACGGACAATCCGCCAAATCTTTGCACCGGAATCGTGAAAATGGAGAATACGACGGTTTTCACTTCTCCGGCAAATATGGATGGTTGGATGTATTTAGCAACTTACGGTAAACAAAGCCTTGCCGGTGATAGTCTCGGACTGTCGATTTTGTTTCGGAAAAACAATCTGGTTCAGTTGACGGAAGATGCGAATAGTCATGTTGTTGTTCTGAAACCATCCGATAACTCGTTGACTTACTACTTCTTAGCGGCATGGGAGAAAGAACTGGACGGAATCCGATCAGGCAAACAATTCATACAATACTTAAATGAAACTGTCAGAAAATTGGATAATTCAATCGTAGTAAATATAGAATAAATCTGTCGGTCAATGGAATGATTTAATAGTTTTAGACATATTTTCGTTATCATTCAAATTATATAAGAATTTGAGGGTCTGACAGCCGAATATAAATTTTGAAACCAATTCTTGTCTTTCTGCCTCTAATCACTGAAATTTACCAAGAATCAAGGAGTATTAATGAAAGTAAGATTGATCAGTTTAGTATTGATGTTTGTAATGGGAACCGGATTACTGGCAGAAGGTAAGCCGTGGTATTCGTTCAACGAGGGAATTCAAAAAGCTAAAAAAGAGAAAAAGCACGTTGTCATCGATTTTTATACCGATTGGTGTAAATGGTGCCATGTGATGGAAAAGGAAACTTTCTCTGTGCCTACGGTTGAAAAGTACCTTTTTGAGAATTTCGTTCCAATTCGCATCAATGCGGAAAATGCAACGGAAAAACTTCAGTTTCAGGGAAGAATCTATTCACCGATGCAACTAACTCAAGCTTTTCAGGTAACCGGTTTTCCTTCGATCGCTTTTGTTACGTCTAATTCGGAAGTAATAGCCGTAATTCCCGGATATATTAAAAAAGATATGTTTATGAATCTCCTGAGATATATGAAAAGCGAGTCCTATAAATCCAGGATGACGCTTGAAGAATTTCTGAAAAGAGAAGCCAGCAGTAAAAAATAACTCTGCTATGATAATTTGATTTTGTTCATTCGTTCAATTCGTTATATTTAAACGAAACGTTAAATAAATGATAATAATTACTGAGTGATTTAAAAAAAATTGATGAATGGAATAAATAGATTTTCCCGACTTTTTATAACGTTTCTAATCTCGACCATTGCATTTTCAGAACCGATCGATTCTCTTTTAATGATGATTCCGACGGTTAGTGGAAAGGAAAAAGTTATACTTCTTACGGAAATCTGTAACGGCTACAGGGAAATTTCTCCCCGCAAAGGTCTCAACTACGGACGATCTGGCTGGCATCTGGCGCGAGAAATTGGCGATGAATTCGGCGAATCGGAAATTCTGGACGCCATGGCATTCAACTGTTCTTTGCTCGGAATGTATGATTCTACGATATATTTTTCGAAACTGTCTCAGAAATTAGATGAAAAAATAGGAAATAAACGCGGGTTGGCGCAATCTCTTAATAATATCGGCCTTGCATACTATTTTACAAGTAATTACACACAATCTCTAAGCCATCATATTCAGGCGTTACATCTCAGGGAAGCGCTTTCTGATTCCGTTGGACTTTCAAAATCCTACAACAATATTGGATTGGTTTATCTTGCAATTGAAGCGTATAATGACGCGCTTACGTATTTTAATAAATCCTTAGATTTTAAAAGGAAATTAAACGACCAACTTGGAGTCGTCCGAACGATGGAAAATATCGGCGAAACGTATTACCGTTCCGGTGATGTACAAAAAGCGAAGCAGTGTCATGAAGAAGCACTCATTCTAAGCCGAAAAATTGGTTATGGACCCGGAACGGCACTCACTAGTATTAATCTTGGACGAACCTATATTCAGATGGGTGAATATGAGAAAGCGCTGAAATTACTCTATGAAGCAATTCCGCTATATGAAAAAGTCGAAAATCTGGGCGGTATCACTGAATCCAGAAATCTCATCGGATTAGCCTATTCAGAAGCGGGCAAATATGATTTGGCAATCCAGCAAATACAAAAAGCGCTCAAAATCGGAAAGTCCATTAACGCATTAGATCATATCAAGGAAAGTCACAAGTATTTATCGAAAATATACGAAAAACAGGGGAAACTGAATCTCGCACTGGAAAATTACAAAATTTACGAAGAGATCAAAGACACGATTTTTAGTATAAATAATATGAAAAAGATAGCCGCCATAGAGTTCAAGTGGCGTCTGGAAGACCGTGAGAAAGAAGATCAGATAAGGGCTAAAGACCAACAAATCAAAGACTTAGTCGTTAAACGCGGAAAAATTATCAAAAATGCCATCATCGGAATTCTGTTGATTTCGTTAATTGCTCTTATGATTCTCTACAATCGTTATCGCCTGAAAATCAAGTCAATGGAGGAAATTTCCGAACTTCAGGAACTTCTGCCGATCTGTTCTAACTGCAAAAGAATTCGTGACGATTCGGGTTATTGGCATCGGGTTGAAGAATATTTCAAGGAACATTCGGGAACGGTTTTTACGCATGGAATTTGTCCCGACTGCGCAAAAAAAATGTACCCGGAATATTACGATAAAATGTATGCGAAAGAGGTAAAAGACGAACAATGATTGATCTGACGGTAACATTCTACATTAAATACGATTAAATGTCTGTGAATTATCTCATTACCAAAAACAAAAAGGAGGTTTCTCTTTATGAAAAAACTTACAATTGTCGTGTTAGCCGCTTTGATGTTGATTTCCTGCGGTAAACAGAATAACGAAGAAGCCGCGCAGGCTTTTATTGACACTCTGACGACGGTGATTGCTCCGCTTTATAACGAAGCCGCGTTGGCATCTTGGAACGCCTCAGCCACTGGGAAAATGGAAGAGTATGACCGCAGTGCTCAGATAAATATGGAAATCACCAAAGTTTTTTCCGATAAAGCGAATTTTGAAAAAATTAAGAAATTTCACCAAGAAGGTGTAAAAGATACGCTGTTGTCAAGGCAACTGGATGTATTTTACAACGAATATGTCACGAATCAGGCGGATACGGCGCTGTTGAATCAGATTACACGTTTAGCGGCGTCAATCGAAGGCAGATTCAATACGTTTCGGGGGAAAATTGACGGCAAGGAAGTTTCCGGAAACGATATAAAACAAATTTTAACGACATCAACAAACATGAATCAGCGGAAAAAAGCATGGGAAGCGTCGAAACAAGTCGCTCAAGTTGTTGAATCCGACATGTTGAAGTTGGTACATCTTCGGAATGAAGCCGCCCAGCAAATGGGATATAAAAATTTCTACGAAATGAGCCTGCTGTCCGATGAACAAGAACCCGCTGAGATAACCAGAATATTTGACGAACTCGAAGTCGCGACTCGCGAGCCATTTATTAAAGCAAAGTCTGAAATGGATGCCATTCTTGCCAAACGGTTAAAAATTAAGCCGGAAAATTTGATGCCTTGGGATTATGCCGATCCGTTTTTTCAGGAAGTTCCGCAGTTATCGGATGTCAATCTCGATAAATACTATGAAAAACAGGATGTCGTTAAATTAGTGGAAAAATTCTATCAGGGAATCGGACTTCCAGTCGATAAGATTCTCGCAAAATCCGACCTGTATGAACGTCCCAACAAATATCCGCATGCCTTTTGTACGGATATCGATCGGCTTGGAGATGTTCGTATCATGGTAAACGTCCGGAACAATACCGATTGGACTGGAACTGTTTTGCACGAACTCGGACATGCGGTTTATAGCTATAATGTCGATTCCAGCCTTCCGTACATATTGAGGAGCGAAGCGCATACGTTCACGACGGAAGCGGTTGCCATGTTCTTCGAAAGGCTATCCCGAAACCCGGAATGGATTCAGGAAATGACCGGAATTTCAGACGAGGAAAAAGCAAAAATCACTGATCTGACAGCTCAAACGCTGAGATATGAGAGTTTAATTTTCGCACGCTGGTCTTTGGTTGTGTACAATTTTGAGAAGAATATGTATGAAAATCCGGATCAGGATTTAAATAAACTCTGGTGGGATTTGGTGGAAAAATATCAGATGTTAAAACGACCAGAAAACCGAAATCTGCCCGATTATGCTTCAAAGATTCATATTTGTTCGTATCCGGTTTATTATCATAATTACCAATTGGGTGGACTACTGGTTGCGCAATTTCTGAACACAATCGCAAAATCCCAGAACGTCGCTTCGTTTAAAGATATTCAATTTGCCAATAATCCAGCGATTGGCGACTATTTCAAGACGAAGGTGTTTTTCCCTGGCAGAAAATATCCGTGGGAAAAGATGGTCATCGGAGCAACAGGCGAAAAATTGACTGCCAAATATTTCGTTGAAATGTTGTAATCATCAGTCCAATAAAATATCGGTTATTAAAAGGGCGCAAGAGATTGCGCCCTTTTGTTTGAAGCGGAAACGTCTTTAAATGTGTTTTTGAATGATAAATTGTTTTTTAGAAAAAATGTCCATATTTTAGTTTAGTATGAAACTATAACTAACTTTAATTATATCAAAACCCTCTGGAACGGATGTAAGAAATCATGACCACAGGAATCACTGAACTCGTCGAAAAATTCTCCCGCAACTTCACCGAATACAAGAATCAAAAATACAACGAGACGCAAGTGCGGGTCGAATTCGTCAATCCGTTCTGGGAGTTAGTCGGCTGGGACGTCAATAACGTATCTGGTTATTCATTAGCATTCCGCGATGTGATCCACGAAGACGAAGTCCGGGTCGGATTAAACACGAAAGCCCCGGACTATTCTTTCCGCATCGGCGGCAGAC
>Ga0210017_1000049_pt1 | contig 78542 bp, 77 predicted proteins | sample CryGeyCG2014_020_FD_183966 | JGI IMG/M metagenome (GOLD analysis project Ga0210017, IMG submission 183966) | Groundwater microbial communities from aquifer - Crystal Geyser CG08_land_8/20/14_0.20 (SPAdes) (version 2) | ecosystem: Environmental > Aquatic > Deep subsurface > Groundwater | place... | reverse complement strand
CAACACCAGCATCCTTGAAGGCATGAACAACCGAATCAAGGTCATCAAACGCATGGCCTATGGGTTCCGCGATAACGAATACTTCTTCCTCAAAATCAAAGCCGCCTTTCCCGGACTTCCGCGATGAACCTTTTTTTATCCCGGTTTGCGGTCCTTACGGCTTTGCGCCATGCTGGATCGGGAAACAGGGAGGCAACAATCGACGCACCATTTGCATGGGATCGTTTTCTGGATGCGCAAAGCAATGCCATGCGGGCGTGGCCTCCTTACATAAATCCGGACGCAAGCAGAGCCACTGGATGTGGTTCATCTTTCCGCAGATCGACGGACCGGGATTCAGTCCGACCGCGCAATTCTATGCCATCAAGGGGATGGATGAGGCTGCCGCTTGTCTGGCACACCCGGTGCTGGGAGAGCGAATGTGCGAACATCCTGCTGCAGATAAAGGGCGCTCTGCATCCGACAACTTCGGCTATCCGGACGATGTGAAACTGTGTTCCTCGATGACCCTGTTCGAGAGTGTGCCGGGGGTAAGCCCGGTGTTTTCGCAGGTTATCGACAAGTATTACTCGGGCATCCGGGATGACAGGACGCTTGATCTCATCAACGCCCTGTGAATGTGGAGCGCCATCATTGCGCACAAGCCTCTTCGGCTGTTGCCAATGCCATGAGGATGGACCATCTTTTGCCATCCCATCGAATGATACATTGAAAGGAACGATACCGTGACAAAAGAGACCGAAGCAAAAGAAGAACACAACGAACAGCCGATTTTCAGTGTGCAGCGCATCTATACCAAGGACATCTCCTTCGAGAACCCCAATGCACCGCAGGTGTTCGGCGCTGCCGAGCAGCCGAAGATCGATCTCAACCTCGGCGTGAACAACCGTCAGGTGGATGAGCATCTCTGGGAGGTTTCCCTGAAGGTGTCGGCTCTGGCCAGGAACACTGAAGACGACAAGGTGATCTTCGAGGTGGAAGTGGAGCATGCCGGCCTTTTCCTGCTGAAGAACATTCCGGATGAGCACATACTCAGGGTGCTCGGTGTGGACTGCCCGACCATCATCTTCCCGTTCACCCGCCAACTGGTCAGCCAGTTGACCTCGGATGGCGGCTTCATGCCGCTGCTGCTCGATCCGTTCAATTTCGCGGTGGCTTACCAGCAGCGCCTGGAAGAGCAGCACACCACCCATTGAGCTCGCTTATTTAAATCAGGAGGCCCTTCGGCCTCCTTTTTTATCCCAGCAACTCCTGCACCTCGGTGCCCTTGCGCAGCACCAGCAGGTATTCGATATTGCCCTTCGGGCCATGGATAGGCGACTCGACCACACCGAGCAAATCGGCTGCGGGAAGCGTCAGCGCCATATCTGTCATACGCTGCACGGCCTCCTGTCTGGCCGATGCATCACGCACCACACCTTTATTGAGCAACTTGGGGCCTACTTCGAACTGCGGCTTGATCAGAGCCGCACACCATCCGCCATCGGCAAGAAAGGACCAGGAAAGCGGCAGTACCGTGGACAGGGAGATGAACGAGGTATCGATCACCAGAATGGAAACATGCTCCGGCACATGCTCGGTGGTCAACTCGCGGATATGGGTCTTCTCCAGATTGATGACGCGATCGTCTTCCCGCAGGCGGTAGTGCAGCTGGCTGTGCCCGACATCCACGGCATACACTCTGGCGGCACCCTCCTGCAACAGCAGGTCGGTGAATCCGCCTGTGGAAGCCCCCACATCAAGGCAGACCGCGCCCTGCACAGGGAAAGGGAAGGCCTCGAGGGCGGCATGCAGCTTCAGGGCACCGCGCGACACATAACGCAGTGGCTCGCGCACCTCGATCTCGACATCCGAGCGCACCGGATGGCCGGGTTTGTCGGCCTTCTGGCCGTTCACATACACCAGCCCCGCCATGATCATGCGCTGCGCGCGATTGCCGCTCTCTGCCATACCGCGCTCGGTCAGCAGGTGATCCAGGCGGAGCTTCTTGATTCTGGGTGGATGATCCAAGGACAGGGCTTAAAGTCCTGAAAGCTTCAACAGTGCGGCTTCGATGCCGGCGGCATCCAGACCCAGATCGCGAAGGATTTCAGCCTGGGTGCCATGCGCAGGAAACTCGTCGGAAATGCCCAGGTTGGCAAAAGGCCCGCTCCAGCCCTCGCGCAACGCGAATGCCGCAATCGCCTCGCCGACACCGCCCTCGACGCTTCCCTCTTCAACCACCAGAAGCGGCTTGCCCTTTTTCAGGTGCTTGAGGATCAGTGCAGTATCGAATGGTTTGACGAAGCGCAGGTTGATCAGGCCGAGATTCTTGCCGTGCTGCTTGCGGATGGATTCAAGGGCTGTGACGGCCTCACCGGTTCGTGTGCCGATGGCAATCACCAGACCATCCTTACCGCTGGCCATAAGTTCGGCCTCGCCGACGGCAAGCGCCTGAGGCACATGCATCGCCACACCCTCGCCGTTGCCGCGCGGATAGCGGATGGCGCTCGGCCCTTCCAGCCGCAAGGCCGTGGCCAGCATATCGGCCAGTTCCGACTCGTCCTTCGGAGCCATCACGGTGAGGTTGGGAAGGGCGCGCATAAATGAGATATCGAAGCTTCCTGCATGCGTGGCACCATCTGCCCCGACAATACCGGCGCGATCCATGCAGAACACCACCGGCAGATTCTGGATGCAGATATCGTGAATGATCTGGTCGTAGGCGCGCTGCATGAAGGTGGAGTAGATCGCCACCACCGGGCGCATGCCCTCGACAGCAAGACCCCCGGCAAAGGTCACCGCATGCTGCTCGGCGATGCCGACATCGATGCAGCGGGTCGGATGGCGCTTGGCAAAGCGCGACAGGCCGGTGCCGCCCGGCATGGCGGCGGTGATGGCCACGATACGCGGATCGCTATCGGCCAGGTCCGCCAGCGTATCGGCAAACACCTGAGTATAGGTCGGCGGCTTGCCGTCGCTTTTCACCGGTACACCGGTTTCCAGACTGTAGGGACCAAGGCCATGCCAGGTTTCCGGGTCCTCTTCTGCAGGGGCGAAGCCGAAACCCTTGCGCGTGACCACATGCAACAGCATCGGCCCTTCCAGATCACGGCAGTTTTCAAGTGTGGGCAGCAGATGTTCGAAATCGTGTCCATCGAGCGGACCGAAATAGCGGAAGCCCATTTCCTCGAACAAAGTGCCGGGCGTGACCATGCCCTTCACATGCTCTTCCAGACGGCGCGCGGCTTCATAGGCCAGCGGTAACTGCTTCAACACCTTGCGCGTGGCATCGCGCATATTGGTATAGGACTTGCCGCTGATCAGGCGTGCCAGATAGGCCGACATCGAGCCGACATTCGGAGCGATGGACATCTCATTGTCGTTGAGGATCACCAGCAGGCGGCGCTTGTCGCTGCCCGCACTGTTCAGCGCCTCGAAGGCCATGCCGCCGCCCAGTGCTCCGTCGCCGATGACCGCCACGATGCGCCGCTCGGTATGCATCAGATCGCAACCCACAGCCATGCCGTAGGCCGCAGAGATCGAGGTGCAGGCATGCCCCGCGCCGAAAGGATCGTGCTCTGATTCGGAGCGCTTGGTGAAGCCGGAAAGGCCGCCGTACTGCCGCATGGTGGGCATACGATCCAGTCGCCCGGTGAGCATCTTGTGCGGATAGGCCTGATGTCCGACGTCCCAGACGATGCGATCCTGCGGAGAATTGAACACCCGATGCAGGGCGATGCTCAGCTCAACGACACCCAGTCCGGCACCCAGATGGCCACCGATCGGAGCCAGGGTTTTGATCAGATAATCGCGCATCTCCTGCGCCAGGCGCGGCAGGCGGGAGGCATCCAGCCGCTTGACGTCGGCCGGGCTCTGGATGGCGGACAGCAGGGGATAAACGCTGCTGTCTGTCTTGTTCGCTGAGTCGCTCATTGCCCCCGCTCCATGATATATGTGGCAAATGCCTGCAAAGACTTGCCATCCTCCCCCAAAAGACCAGCCGCCTCAAGCGCGGCGCGATGCGTCGCCCCAGCCTTCGCTCTGGCCCCGGCAAGTCCCAGCAGTGATACATAGGTCGCCTTGCCCTGTGCAGCATCCTTGCCCGCACTCTTGCCGAGCGCCTCGCTGCTCGCCGTGGCATCGAGGATATCGTCAGTGATCTGGAAGAGCAGGCCGACTGCCTCTCCGAAGCGGCAGCAGGCAGCCACGGCGACATCAGATGCACCGGCCAGCCGGGCCCCCGCCTCGCAGCTGTAACGCAACAACGCGCCGGTCTTCATGGCATGGATGCGCTCCACTTCAGGCAACCCGGAAACGCCTGCAGCATCGGCCTGCATGTCCATGGCCTGTCCGCCGACCATGCCGCTATCCCCGGCGGCAGCGGCCAGCAAGCGGATCAGGCGGATGCGGATCGCAGCATCGGCCTGTTGCATGGCGAGCAATTCAAAACTCAGGGCCTGCAGGGCATCGGCGGCCAGGATGGCGGTCGCCTCATCAAAGCGCTTGTGGCAGGTCGGCATGCCGCGGCGCAGATCATCGTTGTCCATCGAGGGAAGGTCGTCGTGGATCAGGGAATAGGTATGCATGCACTCGATGCTCATCGCTGCCGGCATGATGTCGGCATCGCTTCCGCAGGCGCGCAGGCATTGCAGCATCAGGGCAGGACGCACGCGCTTGCCGCCGGCCAGCAGGCTGTATTGCATCGCCTCCCACAGGCGCTGCGGCACCTGCCCCCGGCGCTCATTCATCATCCTGTCCAATGCCGCATTCAGGGCATCGGCATGTTGTTTGATTTGTCGGTCGATCGGTTGCTCGCCCATGGTTGTTGGCTTAACAATCATGGCTCAGGCGTCTTGGTCGTCGTTCAATACCTGCAAGCGCTGCTCGGCGGCATCCAGCAGTGATTCGCAGCGCCGGGACAGTTTCACTCCGGCTTCAAATGCGGCAACGCTTTCTTCCAGTGGCAGTTCTCCCGCCTCGAGTTTGCCGACCAGATCGTTGAGCATGGCCAGCGCCTGCTCGAAGTCCAGAGACTCGACATTCAACTGCCCGATCTGCTTGTTTTTGTCCGCGCCTGCACTCACGCCGCACCCCTTGTCCGGTTGGCCCCTGCGGGAAACAACCTCAATGAGCGGCCATTGTAGGGGGGGAGGGTCAATAACTCAATGTAAGGCCCTGTTTTTTGCTGTGTCCACCTGATCCGGGAGCTTGATTCGGCCATGTCAGACTGCAGAGTCCCGCCATGAGCGAAGCCGAAATCACCATGCTCTGTATTGGCCTTGCCGCCGGTGCGCTGGGCGGTACGCTCTCCGGCGTGCTCTCGGGCCTGGCCGGTATCGGCGGCGGCCTGATCTATGTGCCGGTGTTTTACGCCTGCCTGCCGCACGATTCCGCCGGGGTTTCCCTGTCCGTATTCATCAGCCTGCTGGCTATCGTGCTGACCGGCGGCTTCTCGGCGAAGGCCCACAACCGTCTGGGCCATATCAACCACGTCACGGCCGTTCACCTGCTTCCAGGACTGGTTGTCGGCGCATCCATCGGCCTGATGCTGACCCTGCATCTGCCGGAAGCGCTGGTACTTGCAGGGCTTGCCGTGCTGGATGCATGGATCGCCTGGGATTACGGCCGCCCGATGGGCGCTGTGCGCGGCCGCGCTTCGCTCTGGCTTGCTTCGTTTCCGATCGGCTATGTTTCAGGCTCACTGGGTATCGGCGGTGGCACGATGCTGGTTCCATTGCTGCGCCGCAGCCTGCCGCTGCGCATGGCGGTCGGCACCTCGGTACTGTGCGGCACGCTGATGGCAGCGGCTGCCCTGCTGGTCAACGGGCTGCTGATTCCAGCATGGCGGCCGCTGCTGTTGGGTCAGTTATGGTTCGCCCTTGGTGTACTGGCTGCCGTTTTACTGGTTCTGCCGCGCGCCACGCAATGGTCAGCACGCCTGCACGCATCACTCGGGGAGGAAGAACTCCGCCTGTTGCTCAAGGGGGTGTTTGCCGTGATTGCCGCCATGATGGCACTCTCCGCCATCTACGAAATGCTGCATCAGGCCTGACAGGCCTCAGGCGAAGGGACTGCCTGGACGCTGCCAGGGCAACTTATCGCGCGATTCGATATGTACCCGCATCACCATGCCGAGAGCTGCCAGCATGGTAATCAAAGCCGAACCGCCGTAACTGACGAAGGGCAACGGCACGCCGACCACCGGCATTACACCGCTCACCATGCCGATGTTGATACAGACATACAGCGAGAAGATCGCTGCCACACCGATGCACAGCATGGCACCGAATCGCGTGGCGGCACGCGAGGCGATAGACACGATCCGGCTGATCAACAGGCCGTAGAGCAGCAGCAACAGGCCGGAGGCGATCAGTCCGCCTTCTTCAGCCAGCACGGCAAAGATGAAATCGGTATGCTGCTCAGGCAGGAAATGCAAACGCGCCTGCGTGCCGTGCAGATAGCCCTTGCCGAACACTCCACCCGAACCGATGGCGATGGATGACTGAATCACATGGTAGCCGGCGCCCAGCGGGTCTGCTTCGGGGTCCAGAAAGCTGAGCACACGCTGCTTCTGATAGGTATGCATGTTCAGCCATAGCACGGGCAGCGATATCAGACTTGCGGCTGCGCCGTATGCCGCCCAGCGCCAGGGCAGGCCGGCAGCAAACACCATCACCGTGGCGGAAAGCAGGAGTAGCAGCGTGGTACCGAGATCCGGCTGAATGACGATCAGGCCTGCGGGCAGCACCGCGAACAACAGGGCAAGGGAAAGATCGCGCAGACTGGATGCATGCCGCGATGCGAACCAGTGGGCCATCAACAGCATCAGCGCCCATTTCATCAGCTCGGACGGCTGCACATTGATCACACCGAGATCAAGCCAGCGGCGAGCGCCCATCTGCACCTCACCCAGCACAGGTACCAGCAGCAACGCCAGCAGCGCACCGAGATACGCCGGCCAGGTCATCAGAGCGAGCAGGCGGATGGGTATCAGGCAAACGATAAAAAACATGCTCAGGCCGACCAGCCAGTAGATCACCTGACGCTGCCAGAGGACGATACCGCCCTGATGCACCGCAGCATACAGGGTCACCAGACCGAACACGGCAAGACACAACATGATCAGCAACAACATCCAGTCCAGTCTTGGCATCCAGCGCGTCATCAATCCCCCTCCGCACCATCGGTCAAAACAACAGCATCGGGCTGCATTACCTGTTCGCTGTCAACGCCTTCAGCCTTTGCCATCGCCCTGACCACGGCCGCAGCGACAGGGCCGGCAGCACTGCCACCATGGCCACCGTTCTCGACAATCACCGCAAAAGCGATGCGCGGGTTCTCATAAGGTGCATATCCCATGAACCAGGCATGGTCCTGATGTATTTTCTTCAGGGGTTTGTCATTTTCAGGTTTTTCATCGTCCTGGGCCTCGCCGACCACCTGCGCGGTTCCGGTCTTGCCCGCCGAGGTCCACGCCAGCCTGCCCATGGAGCTATGAGCTGTACCATGCACACTGGCCACCACATCCCGCATGGCACTACGCACCGCCTGCAACTGCTCCGGCTTAACCTCGATCTGCCGCTCGATATCGGCAGGCTGCCCTGCAAGCAGTTCGGGGCGGAGCAGGGTCCCGCCATTGGCGATGGCAGCCGCAAACCGCGCCAGTTGCAAAGGCGTGACCGTCACCTCACCCTGTCCGATAGCCGTGATCATTGTTTCACCCTGATACCAGCGGCGTGCGCCCTTACCCGTGGTCACCCTCGGAATGAGGCCTGCGGATTCAGGCCCGATCGGGATGCCGGTCGCCTCGCCGAAACCCCATGTCTGAGCCGCCTCACTGATAGCCGCCATACCCAACTGATCGCCCAGTTCATAAAAATACACATCACAGGATTCGACAATCGCCTTGTGCAGATCGACCTGGTCGTGGCCGCGTCTCTTCCAGCAACGCAGCTTGCGTTCACCCAGTTCGATAAACCCGTCGCACTGGGTCGATTGATGCGACAGCGGGGAGCCGGCCTGCAACGCCGCCAAGCTAACCAGGATCTTGAATGTCGAGGCTGGCGGATAGGCTGCCTGAATGGTGCGATTGATCAGCGGGTGCTGCGGGTCGTTGACCCACTCCTGCCATTGCTCGGTCTCCAGGCCGGTGATAAATCGATTCGGCTCAAAGCCCGGCTTGCTGAGCAGGGCCAGCACTTCTCCGGTATGCACATCGAGCACTGCGACCGCACCGGTGCGGTCGCCAAGCGCATCGGACGCTGCCTTTTGCACATCCACATCGAGACTCAGGCTCAAACGCTGGCCTTTCTCGGGCGGCACCCTGCGGAATGCACTGATGCGGCGGCCATGTGCATCCACCTCTTCATACTGCGAGCCGAGGCTGCCGTGCAACAGACTCTCATAGGCACGCTCCACCCCGCGTCGCCCGACCTTCTCGGTCGACAGTATTCCTGCCTGCACATCTTCGCCACGGGCAAGCGAGACATAACCGATTAGATGCGAGGTGTCCGGCCCGTAGGGGTAATAGCGGTGCGTGCCGGCCTGCACATCCACACCCGGCAGATGATGCAGGCGCGCGGCTACCTGCGCCACGTCATCCCATTGCAGCTTATCGGCCAATAGAACCGGCCGGTCATCACGGCTGCGGGTGATGCGTTTGCGCAGCGACTGAGTGCGCTCGTCCGTCCAGTGCATGAGCTTCTGCAGATTGGCCAGTACCGCGGAGATGTTCTCCACACGCTCCGGGATCAGCGTCAGGTTGTAGGAAACGGCATTGAGTGCGAGCCCTTTGCCGTTGCGATCCACGATCTCGCCTCGCGTGGGAAGGATGGGCACGACATTGATGCGGTTGCGCTCGGCCTGCAATAAAAAGCCCTCGTGTTGCAGCCATTGCAGATCGGCCAGCCGGACAAACAGCAGCAACAGCAACAATCCGGCGAACCATTGCAACAGTAGCAGGCGCCGCTCGAAGCGACCGCGCTCTTCAAGCGTACTGACGGTCATATATGCGGGCCAGTACGTGCCACAGAGGCGCACACAAAAGCAGGGTCAGTACCCACTGCATCACACCGGAGCCGTATTGCAACATCGGCAGGCTGACGATCAGCAGCATACCCATGCGTTGTGGCAGACCCGGACCGATCTGATCGTCGAGGCTGAGCACGATGGCGGGCAGCAGACAGGCCAGCGGAAAAACCCCCCAGGGTGTCCAGTACAGAGCCAGATCGTGCACCAGCAGTGCCGGCAGGATCCATGGCCACAGGCTGTGCCGCGCCAATAACGCGGCAAGCAGCACGGCCAGTGCCCAGTCAGGTTGCAGCAGGCCCCCGGTGGCAAGGCTCAATGCCAGGCCTACGGCCGCCAGCATCAACAGCACCGGGGGAAGCGGAGAAAACATCAGGGTTGCTGTTGTTGCGATGCAACGCTGAGCCAGGCATCGCGCCGCCAGTGTGCTGTCGGTTCGGCCTCCACATCGGCGAACACGCTGCCAGCCACGGCGCGCACACTCAGTATACGGGCCAGCGGAATACCGGGCGGGAAGATGCCGCCTGCGCCACTGGTCACCAGTACGCTGCCTGCCTCAGGCGCCTTGTCAAAGGGAACGAAATCCACCAGCAGACGTTCGCCCTGGCCGCGCACCAGTACAGCAAGTCCGCTGCCGGGCAGGGTGGCCGGTACTGCCAGTGATGCATCGAGGATGGTGCGGACCACGGCCAGATGACCGGAAACAGAATCGACGAGACCGACCAGACCCTCGCTCGAGGCAACGGCATCGTCGGGATTGATCTGCATCTGCGCCTTGAGCATCAGGCGCTGGCTCATCTTGTCGGGGCTGCGGCCGAGCACTTTGGCGGCATGCCAGATGTAATCCGGGAGCTCGGGCAGGGCGAGCAGACTGCGCAACTGGATATTCTCGGCACGCAAGGCATCGCGTTCCTGCTCGATAAAGGATTGCTGCTGCACACGACGGCGAAGGTCGAGCAGTTCGTGCTGTATCTGCACGCGGCCGGTAAACCACTGGCTGATATCGTTCCACCAGATGCCGGGCGCCTGCAGGGCGCCGACCAGCGGGGTGAAGAATAGATTGACGCGCGGACCGAGTTGTTGACCGAGCGGGCTCTGCTGCACGGCAACCAGCAGCACCAATAACGTCGCCAGCCATATCCAGGGACGGATGCCCAACCAGCGACGCGGCATTTCTTATTCCTCGAAGAGAACGTCCCGCATGCGATCCAGCTCTTCCAGCACCCGGCCGGTTCCGAGCACCACACAGTGCAGGGGATTTTCAGCCACGGTGACCGGCAGGCCGGTTTCTTCGCGCACCAGCTGATCGAGGCCCACCAGCAGCGCGCCGCCACCGGTCAGCATGATGCCCTTGTCCACGATATCGGCAGCCAGCTCTGGCGGGGTGCGCTCCAGACAGACCTTGATGCCTTCGATGACAGCATTCACCGGCTCGGTGATGGCTTCGAGGATCTCGGAATCGTCCAGCGAAAGATTCTTCGGCACGCCGTTGATCAGGTCGCGGCCCTTCACATCCATCTCGCGGCGTTCTTCCTGCGGATAGGCGCTACCCAGACCGATCTTGATCTTTTCGGCCGTGGATGCGCCGATCAGCAGGCTGTATTTGCGGCGCAGGTGATTGATGATGGCTTCATCGATCTTGTCACCACCCACACGAACCGAGCGGGAATAAACGATACCGCCGTAGCTGATCACAGCGATTTCGGACGTGCCGCCGCCGATATCAACCACCATCGAACCGGAAGCCTCGGTAACCGGCAGACCGGCACCGATAGCGGCGGCCATCGGCTCTTCGATCAGATACACCTCGCGTGCGCCGGCGGTCAGGCCGGAATCGCGAATAGCCTTGCGCTCAACAGGCGTGGAACCGTAAGGCACGCAGATGACGATGCGCGGAGCGATGCCCCAGCTGCGCTTGTGCACCTTGCGGATGAACTGCTTGAGCATTTCCTCGGTCACCACGAAGTCGGCGATCACCCCGTCCTTCAGCGGACGGATGGCCTGAATGGCACCCGGCGTACGGCCCAGCATGCGCTTGGCCTCGTGTCCCACGGCCAGCACGCGGCGGCTCTTTCCCGGCCCGCCTTCATGCAGGGCCACCACTGATGGCTCGTCGAGAACGATGCCTTCGCCGCGCACATAAATCAGTGTGTTGGCTGTACCCAGATCGATCGCGATGTCGCGTGAGAACATGCCGAAAAGGCTCTGAAACATGATGAATCCTTCCTTGGTCCGTCAGGTCTGGCCTGCGGTCCCCTGTACTGGTGTTGCGCAAAAAACGGATAGCCGTGGAAGCTATGTGCAATAAGGGTTTAGGTAAAGCACGGGTGTTTTATGCGATGGCAAAGCCTGCTGGTTTTTCCTGCCTGTTATGTACGCCAGATCACGCGACGGCCTTCGATGTCGAAACCCGAAGTGACCATGCGCGCCAGTGTTGCCGGGTAAAGCTTGTGCTCCTCCACCTGAATGCGGGCATGCAGACTCTCGAAGGTATCTCCGTCCAGCACCGGCACGACAGCCTGGGCAAGGATCGGCCCGCCATCCAGCACCTCATCCACCAGATGCACGGTGCATCCGGATGCCTTCACGCCGTAACTCAATGCATCCTCGACCGCCTTTGCACCTGAAAATGCAGGAAGAATGGACGGGTGGATATTGATCATGCGGCCGCGGAAACGCCGTACGAACGGGCTGGAGAGAATCCGCATATAGCCGGCCAGCACGATCCACTGACATCCGGCTGCATCAATCAACTCAGCGCAGTCGGCATCGAATGAAGCCCGGTCCGCATATGACTTCGGGCAGAGATGCACCACCTGCGGCACACCTGCGGCACGCGCGATCTCCAGTGCCTGCGCATCGGCCTTGTCGGAGATCACCAGCTTCACTTGCACCGGACATCTGCCGGCTGCGACAGCATCAAGGATGACGCGAAGATTGCTGCCTTTGCCCGATGCCATCACGGCTATTGCGTTGTTACCCATTGTTTCAGTCCTTAATCGAAGAAGCGGGTGAAAGTATGCACATCCTCGCGCGGCGTGCGATAGCTGTTCACCGGTGCGGATGTATCCTCGTAACCCAACGCCATGCCGCACAGCAGGATGCTGTTATGCGGATAACCCAGCGCTGACTTCACGATATCGGGATACTCGCCGGGCGCGGCCTGCGCACATGTCGCCAGCCCGGCCCCGACCGCCGCCAGCAACAGCGACTGCAGGAACATGCCGAAATCCACGAACGACCCCGTACGCAGCCGCCCGTCGAGAAAAAAGTACAAACGACAGGCGCCTCGAAGCTGCGATAATTCGCGGCCCATTGATCCGCCCTGCGCTGCCTGTCCCCGCGCTTGATGTCGAGGGCTTCATAAAGCTGGTTTCCGCAGGCAATGCGCCGCCCTGTATAGGGCGCGAACCATGTTTCCGGATAATACTGATAATCCATCCTGCCGCGCACGCCGCGCTCGAATCTCGCCAGCATCGCCTGCTGGATTTCCTGCTTCCTGCTTCCTGCTGCCCGTGACCACCGCGACCTGCCAGATCTGGGTTTTCGCCCCGCTGGGCGCATGCCGTGCGGCATCGAGAAGTGATTCGATCAGCCCGCCGGAAACGGGTTTGTCCAGAAATGCACGCACGGACTTCCGCAATAGCAATGCATCCCGAACGTCCATGCCAGTTCAGTCCGGAATATCCAGCTCGACAAGCCTGGCGAGCTGTTCGAGCGATTCCTGCCAGCCGAGATAGCACATCTCGGTCGGAATCGCCTCGGGCAAGCCTTCCTGCACGACATTGAGCTCGGTGCCGCAAAGTACCGGCTTCAGTGTCACTGTAGTCTGCATCACCCCCGGCAGCGCCGGGTCATCGAATTTATCGGTGTAGACAATTTTTTCGCCCGGCAGGAGTTCCTGATACTGGCCGCCGAAAGTATGCCCCTTGCCCGTCGAGAAGTTGATAAATGACATGCTGTAGCTGCCGCCAACCCTTACATCCATATGATGCACCGTGCAGGTGAAGCCATAGGGAGGAAGCCATTTCGCCATGGCGCCGGCATCCAGAAATGCCCGGTAAATACGCCCGGCATCGGCCCGGATAACACGATGCAGACGAATAGTCCCTGTAGACATGCAACGCCCCCTTTTGTCAGACCGGCTCAACCCACCAGCGTGACGGGTTCCACTGCCTGCTTGTGGATATGGCCGATACGATAGACGGTTTCCCCGGTGCCCTTGAGCACGGCTTCAGCCTGATCCGCAAGATCTTCGGAGAGAATCACCACGAAGCCGATGCCCATGTTGAAGGTGCGGTAGCGTTCGTTGCGGGCGACATCGGCGAAGGAAAGCAGGTAGTCGAACACCGGAGGCACAGGCCAGGAGGAGATGTCCACGGTAGCCGCCAGACCTTCGGGCAGGATACGCTCGATGTTGTCGAACATACCGCCGCCGGTGATGTGCGAATAACCATGCACCTCGATACCGGCCTTGAGCATCGCCTTGACCGCAGGGACATACAGGCGGGTAGGGGCGAGCACGCCATCAACGGCCTTGCTGCCGTCGGACAACACATCGTTATCCAGATCGGCCTTGCCGGTTTCGATGAGCTTACGGACAAGGGAAAAGCCATTGGAATGCGCGCCGTTGGAGGCAAGGCCCAGCATCACATCGCCATCAGCGATCGTGGACCCGTCCACGATCTTCGCGCGATCCACGATGCCGACCGAAAAACCACCGATATCGTAGTGTCCGGGAGCATACATACCCGGCATTTCAGCGGTTTCGCCGCCGATCAGCGAGCATTCACAGACACGGCAGGCCTCGGCAATACCCTCGACCACACCGGCAAGGGTTTCGCCTTCAAGTCTGCCGGTAGCCAGATAATCGAGGAAGAACAGCGGCTCGGCCGCCTGTGCGGCAATATCGTTGACGCACATGGCCACGGCATCAATACCGGCGACATGCGGACGGTTGTGCTTTTGAAGCAGCAGCAGCTTGGTGCCCACACCATCGGTGGAGGAGACCAGCACCGGCTCTTTCATGTGAGAGAAGTTGGCGGCGAACAGCCCGCCGAAACCACCCAGCCCTCCGATCACCTCGGGGCGGGTCGTGGATGACACTGCAGACTTGATGCGATCGACGAAGGCGTTGCCGGCATCAATGCTCACACCGGCATCGGCGTAGGTCAGTGTCGGCTTCTTGCTTCCGGAGGCAGCATGATCAGACATCGAGATTCCTCACCTTCAGGGCATTGTCCTGAATAAATTTGCGGCGAGGCTCCACCGCGTCGCCCATCAAGGTTGCAAAGGTTTCATCAGCGGCAATCGCATCATCCAGTGTTACGCGCAACAGCACACGCACGGACGGGTCCATCGTGGTTTCCCACAGCTGCTCCGGATCCATTTCACCCAGACCTTTATAGCGCTGGATACCAAGACCCTTGCGTCCCTCGGCCTCAATCACCGCGGCGATATCTTCATAATGCGCAACCGGCCACTGCTTCGCCTCGCGCTCGAAATAGGCGCCTTCTCCCACCGTCTTCTGCACGCTGGCGCACAGGGTCTGAGCCTCTTTGTACTCGCCAGTGCCTACCAGGTCCATATCCAGCCAGGAATGCATGGTGCGCCCGTGATCTCGGCGCCTGAACTCCACCTGCCAACTGCCCTGTTCACTGTCTTCATGCAGGATGTACTCGATACTTTCATCCGGACGGGCCGATGCGGCGAAGGCCACGGCCACTTCCTGCATCCGTGCTTCAAGCTCTTCACGATGCCGGAACATCGAGCGCTCCAGTTTGCCGGTTTCCAGCAACAGCTTGAGCACCGGAACATCCACGCGCTGTGAAAGCCGCTTGCGCAATCTGTCCAGCTTGTGGATGCCGCGTACCAGCGTGGCCAGACGATCGCCGTTCAAGGGCTTGTCACCTTTGGACGAGTAATAGTTCATGCCCTGTCCGCCGTTCTCCAGCAGGAATTCGAACAGTCCGTTGTCATCCGAGATATACCTGCTCTGTTTGCCGCGCGAGACGCGGTACAGCGGTGGCTGGGCGATATACAAATGTCCGCGTTCCACCAGTTCCCTCATCTGCCGATAGAAGAAGGTCAACAGCAGGGTGAGGATATGAGAACCATCCACGTCGGCGTCGGTCATGATGATGATACGATGATAACGCAGCTTGGAGAGGTCGAAATCCTCCGGGCCGATACCTGTACCGAAGGCGGTGATCATCGTGCCGATTTCCTGATTGGACAGCATCTTGTCAAAGCGCGCGCGCTCGACGTTCAGGATCTTACCCTTCAGCGGCAGAATCGCCTGGAACTTGCGATCGCGTCCCTGCTTGGCCGAACCGCCTGCGGAATCGCCCTCGACAAGGTAGATTTCACAGGAAGCCGGATCCTTCTCCTGACAGTCAGCCAGCTTGCCCGGCAGATTGGAAATATCCAGCGCTCCCTTACGGCGGGTCAGTTCTCTGGCCTTGCGCGCAGCTTCGCGTGCCATCGCCGCTTCCGCAACCTTGCCGACCACACTGCGGGCCTCTTTTGGATTCTCTTCAAGCCATTCGGCGAAGCGCTCGTTGATCACCGATTCCACAACCGCGCGAACCTCACTGGACACAAGCTTTTCCTTGGTCTGCGAGGAGAACTTCGGATCGGGCACCTTGACCGACAACACAGCGGTCAGACCCTCGCGGCAATCCTCACCGGACAGCGTCACTTTGCTCTTCTTCAGAATATCGGTGGATGTCGCATAGCTGTTGATACAACGGGTGAGGGCTGAACGGAATCCGGCCAGATGCGTGCCGCCATCCTTCTGCGGGATGTTGTTGGTGTAGCAGTAAACATTTTCCTGATAGGCATCGGTCCATTGCATGGACAGCTCAAGCGTCACACCGTCACGCTCACCGACAACCGTAATGCAGTCTTTGTGCAATGCATTGCGGGTACGGTTCAGGTGCTGCACAAAAGCGGTGATACCACCGATATACTCGAACACCTGACGATTATCATTGCGCTCATCATACAACTCGATGCGCACGCCGCTGTTCAGGAAGGACAGCTCGCGAAGCCGGGTTGCCAGAACATCAATGGAATATGTGCGATGCGAAAACACCTTGAGACTGGAAAGAAACCGCACCTCGGTACCTGAACCCTTGGCATCGCCGATGACCTTCAACGGCGCTTCAGGTACACCTTCCAGATAGCGCTGGAAATGCACCTTACCGCCTCGCCTGACAACCAGCTCCAGGGTTTCGGACAAGGCATTCACAACCGAAACACCCACGCCATGCAGGCCGCCGGACACCTTGTAGGAATTGTTATCGAATTTACCTCCGGCATGCAGCACGGTCATGATCACTTCCGCAGCCGATACACCTTCCTCCGAGTGGATATCCACAGGAATGCCGCGACCGTTATCACGCACCGTCACCGAATCGTCGGAATGGAGAATCACCTCGACCTTGTCGCAATGACCGGCCAGAGCCTCATCGATGGCATTATCCACCACCTCGAAAACCATATGGTGCAGACCGGTTCCATCATCGGTATCGCCGATATACATACCCGGACGTTTACGTACCGCATCCAGGCCGCGCAGAACCTGGATACTATCCGCACCGTATTTTTTCTCGTCGGCTTCACTCATGCCGCTTCCTCCATTCGTCGGGCCTCATCAGCCGGCTCCGTCACCTGATTCTTTCGTGTGGACTGCACTGCAGTGCAATGGATTTTTCCATCCTGTCCGCTATCCGTCCCCGATGGCCCGGTCATTAACACCTGACCCGGATGTGACAATAAACGCTCGATGAGGCGATCCCTTCGGGTAGGATCAAGTGCCTCGAAACAGTCATCCAACAATAATACCGGGATCAATCCACGATGCTGCATCCTAAGCCGGCATTCCGCCAGCCTCAAGGCAACACCGGCAAGCTTCTGCTGACCACGCGAGCCAACGGCCCGGATATCCCGTTTGCCGAAATTCATCTGCAGGCGATCACAATGCGGGCCGATGCGCAGAATATACTGACCCTGAGACCGCTGCTCGGCCAGCTTCGCCATCCAATCAGCCTTGTTCACGGGGGCCGAATGTTGTATCTGCAGGCGAACCGTCGTTTCGCTCAACCCCTGTTCGTCCGCAAGCTCACGATTCAGGCATTCAAGCAAACCATCACGCGCGTTTACCAGTACACTTCCATGCACCGCCATCTGCTCTTCCCAGACTTCGATCTCACTCCCTGCTCCCCTGCGGCGCATCAAACGACCGCGCTGCATCAGACATCGCAGATAAGCCTGATAGTGCCGCAACACCTCCGGATGACAGTAAAGCATCATCTGGTCCAGCCAGCGCCGGCGCTCGGCAGGGATACCATCCATCAGACGTGCCGCCTGCGGCGATTCGACCAGTACGGGTAGTGTCTCCGTCAGGTCACTGCGTCGCTGCAACTGCCGGCCCTGCAGGAATATCTTTACACCTGACTGGACACCGGCAACCCCGACACGTACAGGACCGTATCGCGTCCATGAGCCCCGAATGTTAAAACCGGGGCGGTTGTGACGAGCGAGAAATGGATCCCGCGCCTGCCGGAAAGAACGGCCGTGTCCCATCATGAACACGGCCTCCAGCAGGGTGGTTTTGCCACTGCCATTTTCTCCGGTTAACAGGTTGATGCCTTTTTCACATCGCCAGTCCACCTGTTCATGACAGCGCAGGTCGGTTGCACAGACCTCCCCGAGAATCAGCGCGGATCCATTCATTCCGCCAGCCTCAGCAAGATGCGGATCAGATACGCATCGGCATGATCACATAGTTTTCTGCCGAATCGGAGTCCTGCTTGATCAGGACAGGAGACAAACCGTCCTTCAGGCTGAGGGTGACGCTGGTGCTCTTCAGGGCACCAAGAACATCACGGATATAACGTGCATTAAAACCGATTTCGATATCCGGTCCGGAAAACTCAATGGCAATCGACTCATCGGCTTTTTCCTGCTCGGTATTGTGCGCGGACACCTGCATCTCATTTCCGGAGAGCACCAGGCGAACATCGTGGGTGAACTCGTTGGCGACAATCATGGTGCGGCGAAGCACCTGATCCAGAGCCAGACGATCCACGACCACCGCATGAGGATTCCCCTTCGGAATCACATCAGAGTAGTTGGGGAAACGTGCATCGATCAACTTGGAACTGAGAAAGTGATCACCGGCGCGCAGAGAGATCTGGCGCTCTCCCATGCTCAGACTGACCTGACCGGATACCTCTTCGCTGAGCTTGCGGATTTCGTTCACTGCCTTGCGCGGCACGATGCACTGACCGGGCCTGACAACCTGCTGCAAACGTGTCCGGGTCAGGGCCAGACGATGTCCGTCGGTTGCAGCAAGGCACAGATTTCCATGCTTATCCACTTCGAACAATGTGCCTGTCAGGTATTTGCGGGTTTCATCGTTGGACATGGCAAAACTGGTTGAGGCCAGCATAGCGGACAGGTCAGAACCATCGAGTTCAATCACAACACCTGCTTCATCCTGCTGCATATCCGGGAATTCATCGGCAGCTAGTGTGGTAAGGCGGAAACGCGAACGACCGCTTTTCAGTGCAACAAAACCATCGGCGAGATCCAGTTCGACATCCGCTTCAGCATCAAGCTCCTTGATGACATCAAACAGCTTACGTGCCGATACCGTCAGGCTTCCTGATTTCTTCACTGAAGCGCTGCAACGTGTGCGGATACCAACCTCAAGATCGGTTGCCGAGAAATGCAGGGCATCATCTTCTGCGCGCAGAAGAATGTTGGACAGAATGGGAATGGTGTGCCGTCTTTCAACGATATTCTGGCAACGCTGAACTGCCTGCAACATGTCCTGACGGGAGAGTGAAACGTGCATGAATGTTCTCCTTTATTGTAAAGCCGTTTTATATCAAATATTCAGTCATCATCATAGTATCTGTGTATGATGTTCGAAACTTTATTTCCCTTTTCTTTCCAGTTGGTTAGCTATGCCTTTGCCTGTGGATGAATTGCGCATAAAGACGGGGAGAAAATGCGCGGGAAAATGCCTCTCGGTTAGAATCGCCGTACAAACTCAATACACTACCAATCTATCCACAGCTCGTTCGTGAACTGTACATAAACTGTACACACAGCACAGGAGCGTTAATTGCGCAGCATTTGCATCATCCGCTCGACCTCGACCTCAAGGCTTTCATTACCCTGCATCATCTCATTTATCTTCCGCACGGCATACAACACCGTGGTGTGGTCGCGTCCACCGAATGCCTCGCCGATCTCCGGCAGGGAGAGTGAGGTGAGCTGCTTGCAACAATACATAGCCACCTGACGCGGGAAGGCCACATTTCGAGTCCGTTTCTTGGAGCGCATATCCTGCAGGCGGATATTGTAATAATTGGCAACCTGTTTCTGGATATCCTCGACCGTGACAGCGCGTACCTCTTCATGCAGCAGGTCGCGCAACACACGTCGCGAGAAGTCCATATCAATGGTGCGGCCGGTTAGAGTGGCGTGTGCTGTCAGACGGGTCAGCGCCCCCTCCAGTTCGCGCACATTGCTGGTGATTCTGCTGGCCAGCAGGGCTGTGACATCTGCCGGAAGCTCGATTCCTGCAAGTTCTGCCTTACTGTTCAGGATGGCCTGACGGGTTTCCAGTGACGGTGGTTGGATATCAGCGACCAGGCCGCATCCGAAGCGCGATTTCAGGCGCTCCTGAAGATGATTCATTTCGCGCGGTGGCCGGTCGGAGGTAAGGATGATCTGTTTGCGGACTTCGTACAGTGCATTGAAGGTGTGGAAAAACTCTTCCTGGGTACTGGCTTTACCGGCGATAAACTGCACATCGTCAACGATCAGTACATCCACCTGACGGTAGCGATCGCGGAATTGCTGGGTCGTGCCGTTGCGGATCGCCGAGATCAGTTCGTTGGTGAACCGCTCACTGGTCCGGTAGGCGATCTTGAAATGATTCTGATTCAGAAGCTCGTTGGCGACAGCATTGATCAGATGGGTTTTACCCAGACCGACTCCGCCGTAGATATAAAGCGGGTTGTAAATCGACCCGGGCAGGTCGGCAACAGCACGACAGGCGGCATGGCAGAATTCATTGCTGGGGCCAACCACAAAATTTGCGAACGTAAAGCGGTGGTCAATGAATCCATCGACCTGTCCCGTTGTGACTTCGCCGGTTTTTCCTGGTTGTGGTTGCTCCACCGCCAGATCCGGATTCACGCCGAACTCGATCAGTACATCTTCACCGAAATGCTGTTGAACTTTTTTGCGGATGGCTTTCTCATGATGGTCGCGAAGATTGTCGAGAAAAAACCGGCTGGGGACCGAGAGGATCATGGTTCGACCTTCAACGGCGGCACGTACAGGCCTTATCCACGCATCAAAGCGGGCGGCAGGGACTTCTTCAGCCAGTTCATCCAGAATACGCTGCCAGTCGATTTTTTGCTGAGGATCGTTCATCGGGCAAGAATACGTCTTATGCTGTCAATGTCATCAGGTGCAAAGCCTGTTTGCAAAGAGCGCAGCAGGCGAGCGAGTAGGATAGCAGTAAGATGCGGCTTGACAGTAGGGGACGCAACTTTACTATTCGCCACCCTTTTAAGGAGTAGTCCATGAGTTTTACGTATAAACCCAGTCGAATTCGCCGCGCACGAAACCATGGTTTCCGTGCCCGTATGGCTACGCGTTCCGGCCGTGCCGTTATCAAGCGCCGTCGTGCCAAGGGTCGCAAGCGCCTGAGCGCTTAAGACCCTTCATCGGGTCCTGGGATATCTACATTTTCTTCGCGTGATCGGCTTAAAACAAAGGCCGATTTTGCGTCCTTGCGTGGCGGGATGAAACTTGTCTGTGGTGGTGTTCGCCTGATTTTTGCCACCAACGGTTTGCCCCATGCCCGAATCGGTCTCGCAGTATCTCGTAAATATGGTAACGCCGTGCAACGCAACAGGCTGAAGCGCCAATGGCGCGAAAGTTTCCGCGCCAGCGGTATCCGCTGTCTTGGTGTCGACATCCTGGCGATTCCTTCATGCCCGTCTTCCGGAATGCTTCATCCGGCCGAAGATATGCAGCGCGCGCTGGATCGCATCGAAGACAAACTCCTGCAGAGAATGAAATGAAAGGGTTGATACTAGCGATGATCCGTCTTTATCAGATCGCTATTTCTCCATTTCTGGCCCAGCGCTGTATCCATTACCCGACCTGTTCCGCTTATGCTGCAGAGGCTGTCGAGCTGCATGGCTGGTTGCGCGGCACTGGCCTTGCCATGCGACGACTGTTACGTTGCCACCCGTTTGCCGAAGGTGGCTACGATCCTGTTCCGGATATAAATCCGGAACACCAGAATGCTAATAAAATAATGACTGCTGATGTGATGAAGGAGCAACAATAATGGAACAACGCAACATGATCATGGCGTTTGTCTTGTCCATGCTGGTACTGGTTTCTTGGCAGGCACTGTTTCCCACCGAAGATGTGACAGTTCAGCCGGCTGAAACAGCCCTTACGGAGCCTGCCACCCCGCAGAGCGGTGTTGCTCAGCTGGCTCAAGGGACAGGCAGTGTTCCTGATGCCAGTCTTTCGTCGCGGGCTCCGCAAGCCGTGGTACAGGATGCAGCCGATCAGGAATTGGCCCAGCTTCACAATGATGTGTTGATTCTCAAGGTAAATAACGAGGGTGCCATCATTTCAGCAACCACGACTCAATATCTTGAGACAAACGAACCCGGCTCGCTCCCTGTATCGGTGCTGAACACAGCGAGCGAACGGCCTCTTTATATAAACTCCGGTCTGCTTGGTCAGGCACTGCCTTCCTTTACAGTTATTCCGCAGGCTCAGGGCCGTGCAGGCAATACCCTGCAATTACAAACCACACTTGCTGACGGCAATCGCTGGCTTCGTACCATTTCGCTGACTCCCGGGAGCTATGTCGTAAAGGTCAGTGATGTGATCAGTGGCAACGCTGAGTATGAGATGTTCCGTCAGGTGGTAACGCGCAACCCTGATCGGGATAAAGGTAATGTTTACCAGTACGTAGGCCCGATCTCCCTGTTTGACGGCAAGCTGGTGGAGAATGGTTACGACGATCTGGACAAGAACAGCCCGGTCAAGCAGAAATCCCGAGGCGGTTGGACGGGTGTGATGGAGCATTATTTCATCGCTGCCATTATTGGCGATCCGGATCGTGTCTATGACTATTACTTCAAGGGTGATGGCAAAACCTATCAGACAGGTGTGCTGACCGGTGGCGACCGCACAGCGACAGACACCGTATTTAATACGGATATCTACATCGGCCCTAAAGCCACGCCGATCATGAATAAACTGGGGGTTGGTCTGGAGCGGAGTGTTGATTACGGCTGGTTCGCTGTGATTGCCAAGCCTCTTCATGACTTGTTGTTATGGCTGCATGGCTTCCTCGGCAACTATGGCCTTTGCATCATCGTGCTGGTGCTGATGATCAAAATCCTGTTTTACTGGCCTACCCAGAAGTCATACGAGTCTATGGCTGAGATGCGCAAATTGCAGCCTGAAATGACGCGTGTTCGCGAGCTTTATGGCGATGACCGTCAGAAGATGGGCCAGGAGATGATGGCGCTGTACAAGAAGCATAAGGTGAATCCGATGGGCGGCTGTCTGCCGATTCTTATTCAGGTACCGGTTTTCTTTGCTTTGTATAAGTCACTACTGGTTTCCATTGAATTGCGTCAGGCGCCTTTCTACGGATGGATTACTGACCTGTCTGCCATGGATCCATATTATGTGCTGCCCATCGTCATGGGTGCATCGATGATTATCCAGCAGCGTCTGAATCCGGCACCTCCGGACCCGTTGCAGGCAAAAATCATGAAATTCCTGCCGGTGATCTTCACCTTCATGTTCTTGTTCTTCCCGTCCGGCCTGGTGCTTTACTGGCTGGTGAACAATGTTCTTTCCATTGCCCAGCAGTGGTACATCCTGAAGGTCAGAAACGCCCTTTAAGTCGAACCTGTGGATACCATAGCCGCCATCGCGACCCCTCCCGGCAGGGGGGGGCTCGGCGTTATCCGGATTTCCGGGCCGGCAGCCCAAGCGATCACCGGAAATATGTGCGGGTTGCGAGAACCCCTCAAGGCGAGGCACGCCAGATATGCCTCCTTCCTCGATGCGAACGGGGAGCCTCTGGACAGTGGACTGCTGCTGTATTTTCCTGCTCCGGCTTCTTATACCGGGGACGATGTCGTAGAGCTTCAGGCGCACGGTAGTCCCGTCCTGTTGCGCGCATTGCTGGAGCGGGTGATGGGGTTGGGAGCCAGACCTGCGTTGCCAGGGGAGTTTACTCGCAGGGCAGTCGAAAACGGGAAGATGAATCTTGAGCAGGCTGAGGCTGTCGTCGCATGTATCGACGCCGCCACTTTGCGGGCCGCCAGACAGGCACAGCGGCATCTGCAAGGCGAATTCGGCAAAAAAATCAGTGGGTTGATGGATGTGTTGACCGGCCTTGTTGCCCATGTTGAGGCGTGTCTGGACTTTCCGGAGGAAGATATCCCTGGTTTGTTTTTCGATCAGTTGCGGACTCGGCTTGCCGATGAGTTGCTGCAACCCATCGATGCTTTGCTGGCCACCTCTGATTTCGGTGAGAGGCTCTTTCAGGGGGTCACTGTAGCGATTGTCGGCGCACCCAATGTAGGCAAGTCAACACTGCTCAACCTGCTTTCTGGAAGGGATCGGGCCATCATAAGCCCTCAACCCGGCACAACACGTGATGTCCTCGAGGTTGATTTCGAGTTGCATGGAATTCCAGTCCGTCTTATTGATACCGCAGGTCTTCGTGAAAGCGCTGACAATATCGAGCAGGAGGGCATCAAGCGGGCACGGGCGGCAGCCGGAACGGCGGATTTGGTCATTGCCATGGCCGATGCATCCAATCCCGAAACTTGGGATCCCGGTGTTGAAGCTGATTGTTATGTCATGAATAAAATCGACCTGGTGAACAGCAATGTCGATTTTCCGGCTATGTATCACCTGATTTCAGCCCATGCCGGGGACGGTATAGATATCCTGATTGACTCTCTGGCATTCAGGCTTGGTGATATTCCTGCTGCCGAGGAGGGGCTGTTGATCACCAGTAGTCGACATCGTCAGCAGATCGTCTTGGCCAGAAATCACCTGCTGAACGGGGCTGAGCTTCTTGGTGATTCGGTTTCGATGGATATGGCCGCAATGGAATGGCGAAGGGCATGGTCGAGCATGGGGGAGATACTTGGTCTTGGTGATGTCGAGCATATTCTGGACCGGGTATTTTCCGAGTTCTGTATCGGAAAATAATAGGTCTTTCTGTATGGCCCCTTGAAGCCGACCCCTGTTGTGCTGCATAATCCGTCACCGCAAGAAATGGATGGCTGCCTGAAAGACAGGGATGGGAAGCTTGTTTCCTCGTAACCACCCGTTCTTATTAAGATAATTGGAGGGGTTTATGTCTGCAAAACATCCTGTAATTTCGGTGACAGGTTCATCGGGCGCTGGTACAAGTACCGCCAAGGTTGCTCTGGAGCACATTTTCCGGCGCGAGAAGGTCACGCCTGCTGTGGTCGAAGGCGATTGCTTTCACCGGTTCGATCGCTATGAGTTCCGTGAGAAATCAAAAGAGTTTGAAGCGGCCGGCAAGCGCCTGAGTCACTTCTCCGACGAGGCTAATCTTTTTGACAAGATTGCCGATCTTTTCCGCTCCTACGGTGAAAAGGGTGTCGGCAAGGCCCGTACATACGTGCATGATGATGAAGAGGCGAAGCTTTATGGTGTCGAGCCGGGCCGATTCACTCCGTGGCGCGATATCGGCGAGGGTTCCGACCTTCTGTTTTACGAGGGTCTTCATGGGGGTGTAGAAGAGGTTCGTCCGTACACAGATCTGCTGATGGGTATTGTGCCGGTGGTTAATCTGGAGTGGATTCAGAAGATTCATCGTGACACAGCCATGCGCGGTTACACTTCCGAGGCAGTGGTAGGAAACATTCTCTCCCGCATGCATGACTATGTGCACTTTATGACGCCTCAGTACACCAATACAGATATCAACTTCCAGCGCGTTCCTTTGGTGGATACATCGAATCCTTTTGTGGCTCGTGATGTGCCTACACCGGATGAGAGTGTTGTGGTTATTCGTATTCGCAAGCCTGAGCAGTTCGGTATTGATTTCCCTTGGTTGGTTTCGATGCTGAAGGATTCGTTCATGTCCCGCCGTAACACCCTGGTGGTGCCGGCCGGCAAGATGATGTTTGCGATGGAGCTTATTCTTGCTCCGATCATTCACGATATGATGGAAAAGTCCCGCAAGGGTTGATTACTCCCTCTTGTTAACAGAGGGAGGCTTCGGCCTCCCTTTTGTTTGCCGTCTGTAGGGCGAACCCCTAGGCTTGCCGGCCTATGAATACGATTCCCAGCAGGTTTCACGTGAAACATCCGGATGGTCCGGTGGATGTGCTCGTGATCGGTGCCGGTCACGCCGGATGTGAAGCTGCTTTATCCGCTGTGAGGCGCGGTGCCCGTGTTCGTCTGATTACTCAGAATCTGGATACCATTGCGAAGATGTCCTGTAACCCTGCGGTGGGCGGTATTGGCAAGGGGCATATGGTTCGTGAGATAGAAGCGATGGGCGGGGCCATGGGGCATGTCGCTGATATGTCTGCTTTGCAATACCGGTTGTTGAATCGTGGCAAGGGCCCTGCGGTTCAGGCGACAAGGGTTCAATGTGATCGCAGGTTGTATCATATGCGCATGCGCCAGATTCTGGCCGGGTCCGGGGTTGTCCTGCATCAGGGAAGCGTGCGTGAATTGCTGTTTGACCAGTCTCGTGTGGTTGGGGCTGTTGATGAGCTTGGAGTGGCGCACGTAGCTGGCGCGGTTATTCTGACTACCGGTACTTTCCTGGGCGGATTGATTCATGTTGGAGAGGTTAAAATTCCCGCAGGCAGGTCTGGAGATGCTCCGATCATCGGCTTGACGGATGAATTGTACCGTCGGGAGCTCTCGGTGGGGCGTTTGAAAACCGGTACGCCTCCTCGTCTTGATGGGCGAAGCATTTGTTGGGAAGGGCTTGAAGTGCAAGTCGGGGATGCGGATGTTCTGCCCTTTTCCACCAGAAGCGGGCCGCTTATCGGAAACCAGCTTCCTTGTCATGTCACGCGCACGAATCAGCGCGCTCACGATGTTATTCGCGATAACCTGCATCGCTCTCCTATGTATGCCGGAGATATTTCCGGCATAGGGCCACGATATTGCCCCAGCATCGAAGATAAGGTTGTGCGTTTTGCGGATAAGGATAGTCACCAGATATTTCTGGAGCCGGAAGGGCGCGATCACGAAGAGATTTATCCCAACGGAATTTCCACATCTTTGCCTGTTGATGTGCAGTGGGCGTTTCTGCGCGCAATACCGGGCCTGGAGTCCGTGGTTATGATTAGGCCTGGATACGCGATTGAATATGATTACGTGGATCCGACCGAGTTAAAAAACACTCTTGAATGCAAAAAGGTGTCTGGTTTGTTTCATGCTGGGCAGATCAACGGGACGACAGGGTATGAAGAAGCTGCTGCTCAGGGGTTGCTTGCCGGAATCAATGCTGCTGCTCTGGCTTGCGATCTTGATTCCTGGGTGCCGGATCGCTCTGAGGCATATATCGGTGTGATGGTCGATGACCTGACGGGTAAAGGCATCACTGAGCCATACCGTATGTTTACAGCGCGCGCCGAGTTCCGCTTGCAGTTGCGCGAGGACAATGCCGACCTGCGTCTTGGCGAGACAGCGATTCGTCTTGGGATGTACGATGATTTACAGCACAGGCGATTTGTGGCGAGACAGGCGCGTTTACAGGCAGCCGAGTCAGAGGCGCAATCGCTTTGTATCGGGCATGGTCGCGAGTGGCGGGAGCGGCTTGAGCGCGCGGGGTTGCCTGTTCCTGAGAACGGCATGAGCTTCTCTGCGTATGCGCATCGGCAGGATGTGGATGTGGATCGAATCTGGGGGCTATTGTCCTCTGCTGAGGCTATGGACGAAAGAGACAGGCTGAGTTTGCGGGCCTTGATTCACTATGACGGATATTTGCAGAAGCAGGATATCGAGCTTGCTCGTTTCCGACAGCTGGAGCAAAAGACGATTCCCGATGGAATCGACTATTCTGCAGTGCCCGGACTCAGTATGGAATGCAGGCAACGACTGGAGAAAGTCCGTCCGGGGAACCTTGGGCAGGCTGCTCGCCTTTCCGGGATTACACCGGCTGCCATTGCCAGCTTGATGATGCATCTGCAAAAGAGGGGCTCTTCACATGGTGGATGATATGCAGAGGTATATTGCAGAGACCATGAAGTTTTCGCGCGCCCTCAACCTGACGGCGATTCATGATGCCGAGGAATTCTCGCGTCGATTTATCGGGCCTTCAGTGGCCTTGTGCAATTGGATACCCGATTCGGGTGTGCTGCTTGATGTCGGGAGCGGCATGGGCGTGCCGGGGATCCCGATCCTGATCCGGCGCCCCGGTGTTCATGGTGTGCTGGTCGAGCGAAGGAAGAAGCGGGCTGAATATCTTCGCCATATCGTCAGGCTGCTTAAGCTTGATGCCGAAGTGCATGATTGCGATATGAGGGATCTGTCTGGTGTATCTGCTGATATCGGAGTGGCGCGAGCTGTTACGCGGCCCGATGAACTGCTTCCGATGATGGCGCAAAGCATGGGTGATAAAGGTCGTGCGATACTGCCTGTTCCGGAAACCATTGATCTGATCGACATCCATGGCTGGAAGTTGGAGTCAATTGATACGATTGTGTCTGAGGGCATCAAGCAGAGGATTCACTGTTACTGTAAAGAAGGGGTTTCACGTGAAACATAATGCCATGAAACGAGTGACTGCGGTTGCCAACCAGAAGGGCGGTGTCGGCAAGACAACGACAAGCATTAATCTGGCTGCATCTTTGGCTGCTCTGGAAAAGAGAGTGCTGCTAATCGATGTGGATCCGCAGGGAAATGCCACCACCGGCCTGGGAATAGAAAAAAAGGCTGTGAACCAGGGAAGTTACGAAATCCTGATTAATGCAACCCCATTGGAAGATGCAATGCTTCCGACAAGCTGTGAGGGTTTGATGCTTGTTCCGGCAAGCATGGATCTGGCTGGTGCAGAAGTGGAGTTGGTTGGTGTTAAAGGGCGTGAGAGGGTATTAGAGCAGGCGTTGGCGAGTTATGACGGGGCGCCGTTCGACTATGTGTTTATTGATTGCCCGCCGGCTTTGAATTTAATTACGCTGAATGCCTTTACTGCTTCCGACAGGGTGCTGATTACTCTGCAGGCGGAATTCTATGCTATGGAGGGCCTCACCCAGCTGATGGATACCATCCGGCGTGTCAGGGGAAGCCTGAACCCGCAATTGGACATGGATGGAATATTGCTCACCATGGTCGATCGCAGAAACAATCTCAGCGTTCAGGTGGAAGAGGAAGTGCGGAACTATTTCGGTGCGCAGGTCTACGATGCGAGTATTCCCCGTAATGTTCGGCTATCGGAGGCTCCGAGTTTCGGTGTTCCGGTGATGTACCATGATATTCGTTCTTCCGGGGCGCAGGCTTATTTGCAGGTTGCTCAGGAAATGATTCGGAGGGGCTAGGGTATGGAAAACATGCAGAAAAAACGAGCGCTTGGCAGGGGGTTGGGTGCCCTGATCAGTGATATTCCAAGCCCGGAAATACTGGCGCAGGCTACAAGGGTTTCTATTTCCAAAATCCGCCCTAACCGCTTTCAGCCGAGGAAGCGCTTTGCCCCTGAGGAACTGGACAGCCTGACCGATTCAATTCGCAGGGACGGCGTGCTGAGTCCGATTCTACTGCGCCCGAGCGAAGACGGGTTTGAATTGATTGCAGGTGAACGGCGCTGGCGGGCCTCTCAGGCTGCTGGTCTGACGGATATTCCGGCCGTTGTGCGTGAAGTGGATGATTTGCAGGCTCTGGAGCTTGCCATTGTTGAGAACGAGCAACGTGACAACTTAACGGCGATTGAATCTGCTCGAGCCTATCAGCAGATGGTTGCGGAGTTCGGTTGTACCCAACAACAGGTTGCTGAGCGCATCGGGCGCTCCAGAACACAGGTCACCAATCTGCTTCGTTTGCTGCAACTCCCGGAAAAAGTGCAAAAAATGATTGATAACAGGGAATTGGATATGGGCCATGCCCGTCCGTTGATCGGGCTGTCCGAGCATGTGGCGGGACAGCTTGCCGAGCAATGTGTGGCCCATGGATGGAGCGCCCGGCAGATGGAGGCTCAGGCAAAAAAGGCACAGGCTTCTGCGCCAGAGAGAAAGCCTGCTGGGCAAGTCATGGACGCCGATGTTGCAGCTCTTCAGGATGAATTAACAAGACGTCTTGGATTGTCTGTTGAGATTGTGTGCAAGAAAAATGGGGGCGGCGAGTTGAAGATCCGTTATACGCGGGCCGCGGAACTCGATGGTGTTCTAAGCCGGCTTCGTGCTTGAAAGAATCTTTTAGTGTTGGCTGAGTCGCCAGGCTTTACGTCAGCACAAAAGGGTTTTTCCGAATCAGCGATCAAATATATCAATAAACCGGGGCCTTTCGGCCCGGTTCCTATCAGTAATGCGGTGGCGGGGCCTCGTCTTCAGGTCGATTGATGTGATTCTGCGGCGACTTCAGCATCTGTAAAATATTGTCGATCTGGCGTTTCAGGCTATCAAGCTGTCTCTGCTGACTTGTCAGGGCCTCGTTGAGGTGCTCAAGCAATAGTTCCTGATAGGAAATCTTGGTTTCTATGTCCTGCAAGCGGATGTCGTTATCAGGCATAAGATGCTTATTCCTTGAAATACTGCGGATCGATATGGTACTGACGCAAAAGTTTGCGAACTGTATTCCGGTTCAGGCCAAGGGTTTGAGCTGCTTTGATCTGGTTTCCCCTACAGTGGGCCATCACAAGCATCATAAGCGGCGGTTCCACTTCGGCCATCAGGTGCTTGTATAAGTCTTCCGGTTCGGCATGCCCGAGATGGTTGATGTAGTTTCTCATGCAGCGGTTCACCGCGTCAGAAAGCGTCTCTTCGTTATCGTTGCGGTTACTCTGATTGCCGAGTGCAAGGGCAACGTCGGAAAGCGTGATGGCGGCACCCGGTGTGAGCAGGGCCAATCGACGCATGACATTTTTCAATTCTCGCACGTTGCCCGGCCAATCATAGGATTGCAGCAGGCCTATAGCTTCATCAAGCAGGATCGGGGGGTGCATGCCTAGTTCACGGCCGGCGGCGTCGAGCATGAAGGTTGCCAGTTGCGCAACGTCATCCCTGCGGTCCCGTAGCGGGGGGATATGCACCGGAATCACATTAAGACGGTAATACAGATCCTCACGGAAAGTTCCTGCTTCAATTTTCTGCAGTAGATTCTGATGTGTGGCTGCGAGCAGCCGGACATTCACCTGACGGTCCTCACGACCGCCTATCCGCTGAATCACACCCTCTTCAAGAACACGCAAAAGTTTCACCTGCAGGGAAGGAGGCATATCCCCGATTTCATCCAGAAAGAGCGTTCCTCCATTGGCTTGTTCGAAATGACCGATTCTGGCCCGATCTGCGCCTGTAAAAGCACCTTTCTCATGGCCGAAAAGTTCCGCCTCGAGAAGTTCGCCAGGGATGGCGGCTGTGTTGATCGGGACAAAAGGGCGACTCGATCTTCTGCTCTGCCGATGAAGAACCTGTGCGACAAGCTCTTTGCCTGTCCCTGACTCGCCTGTGATCAATACCGTAAGGTCTGATGCAGCTACGCGTCCCAATGTGCGAAACAGGTGCTGCATAGCAGGGCTGCGCCCGATAAACATGTCATTATCGGCCTCTTCAGGGGCGGATTCCGGCGCGGCCACAGGCTCTTTGGGCTTGATACGGCGCGCCAGAGAGCGGACCTCCTCCAGATCAAACGGCTTGGGAAGGTATTCCATTGCCCCGATGCGATAAGCCTGGGCTGCATTACCGAACGTGCTCTCGGCTGTCAGCAGCACCACCGGAGAAGGAAATTCACCATCTTTGAGGGCCTGCATGCCATTGCCATCGGGCAGGTACACATCAAGGAAGGTGATGGAGAACGGACCAGACCGGAGTGCATCTCTAGCCGCCTCAAGACAATCCGCCTGTACAACATCAAAGCCCTCTTCCTCCAGGACTTTGTTCAATACCCAGCGTATGCCGGCATCATCATCGACAATCAGTGTCCGCATCATTGTTGCACCAGTGGAAGTCTTAAAATAAATACTGTGCGACCGTCGTTGGATTGCACAGTGATCTGCCCCTTATGTTCAAGCACGACACGCTGCACAAGCGCCAGACCGAGGCCGCTTCCGCGCTTTTTGCCGGCGGTGACAAAGGGCTCGAATATCTGGTCAAGCAGAGAGGCTGGAATCGACGAGCCATCATTGCTGATGCGAACTTCGAGCACAGGGCCTTTGTAAGCGTGCAGGCGAACCGTGGGATTGATGCGGGTTTGCCATTCAATATGCTCTGCGCCGGCTTCCAGAGCGTTGTTCCACAGGTTTTCGATCGCCTGTCGCAAACGGCTGGCATGCGCTGGTACCGGCGGTAACCCCGGGTCGAACACCCTGCGGACGGATACGCCAGCCACCGGACGACAGACATCGTCGATCATCTGATGGATATTAACCGGCTCCATGCCGATGTCGGCACGCGGGCCCAATTGCAGAAAGTCATCGATTCGCTGCTTAATGCGATCCACTTCACCAAGCATCATGGCGATTGCCTCGCTTTGTGCCTCGTTGGCTGGTTGTTCAGCCAGCCATTGGGCTGCACCTCGCAATGCGGCAAGCGGGTTTTTTACCTCATGTGCCATCTCAAGCGCAATGCGGGCAACGGCCTCGGCCATTTCCTGCCGCTTGGCATGCAGGTCGTGCTGCTGCCGGTTGGCCTCAGGGACCATGACAATCACATAACCGTCCTTAAATTCACCGGCATGAAGTGTGCAGGGTTCACCGTTGGGTCGGAGATACAGTCCGTGGTCAGACAGTGGTTGCCCGCTTACACGCAGGTGCTGCATGATCGATTTGACCTCGGATTCGGGGCCGAACAGATTTTCGATGGGCTGTCCCCGCAAAGCGTTTTCCGAGAGGTTGAGTCTGGACTGGGCCTCGATATTAGCGGACTCAATCGTGCCATCATTATTGAGCGTGAACATGGGAAGCGGAATGTCGCATGCCGCTGCAGCATCACGCGGCATGTTGCAGTTCTTCCTGTTCAGCCTGACTGGTGAAGAAGCTCTCTGCCGATGCAAGTTGTCCCTGCCAGTCAGACAGGCGCTGAAAGTCCCTGCGAAACTCTGCAGAACCCGTGCAGCCTTTGCTGTACCAAGCGACATGCTTTCTTGCCAGTTGTCCAGCAGTGCGCTCACCGTGATGTTCATGCAGTGCCAGGAGATGCTCCAGAACCACAGGCCAGCGCTGAATGGAAGCATTACTATTGACGGGCTTGCCGAGCAGGGCATCACGAATCTCGGCCAGTACCCATGGATTGCCCTGTACAGCGCGTCCGACCATTACGCCGTCGGCTCCGGAGATGCGCAGCATTTCAAGTGCCGTTGCAGCATCCACCACATCGCCATTGCCGATCACCGGGATGGATACCGCCTGCTTGGCCCGGCCGATATCCTCCCAATTGGCATGTCCGTTGAACATCTGGGAGCGGGTACGGCCATGAACAATCAGCATGGTAACGCCGGCCTCCTCCGCAATCTTCGCGATCCGTTCAACATTTTTCGAATGCTCATCCCAGCCGGTGCGGATTTTCAATGTCACCGGGACTTGAACGGCGCCAATCGCTGCCGCCAGGATGCGCGCCACGCGCGGTTCATCCTTGAGCAGGGCCGATCCTGCCACTTGCTTGCAGATCTTTTTGACCGGGCAACCCATATTTATATCAATGAAATCGGCGCCACGTTGTTCGGCCCAGCGAGCTGCTTCTTCAATGTAGCCGGTATCCGAACCGGCAATCTGAATGCCTACCGGATGTTCTTCCGGGCCGATCTCGGCCATGCGTTCGGTGCGCTCTCTTCCCTGATCCACAGCGCGGGAGGCAATCATTTCTGTGACCGTGATGCCTGCGCCGAAACGTTTGCAGATAAGTCGGAAGGGCAGATCGGTAATGCCAGCCATCGGCGCGAGCGCCAACGGCATGTCAACACGATGGGTCCCGATATTGAAGCCCGAGAGCAGTGCGGAGTTAGATGAGTTGCACATAATTTAGGCAACCCTAGGCGTTTACCTTGTCTGTGTCACGCGACAGCTTGTTCTTGAAGCAAATCGTCAAAGCGAACAGTCTCGCGCCATGCGAATCACATGGGAAAACACCAGTTTTATTCAGTCAGTTGCCGATGATCGGCAGTTTCCGGCGATTGATTTGCCACAGGTAGCTGTTGCCGGGCATTCCAATGTCGGGAAATCAAGCCTGCTGAATGCGCTGTTCGGTAGAAAGGGTATGGTGAAGACATCCAAGGCTCCCGGCTGCACCCGCTTGCTGAATCTGTTCGAGGTGGACGGGAGGATGCTGGTTGTCGATCTGCCGGGCTATGGATTCGCCCGCGCATCAAAGGGCGATCAGGCCCAGTGGCAGAAGCTGATTGAGCACTATCTGAGCGGAGAGACCAAGCCGAAGCTGGTGCTGGCTTTGATGGATATCAGGCATGGCCCGAAGGATTCCGACCTGCAGTTAATCGAATGGCTGAATGAGCGCGGTCTTCGCTGGCTTCCTGTGGCGACCAAGGCCGACAAGCTAACAGGTAATGATCGCAGTAAGCGTCTGCGGGAGATGACTCAGGCCATGGGCGGTATGCTTTCACCCCTGCCGACGTCCACATTGAACAGGCGGGGCGTGGATGAGCTGCGCGCTTTAGTTGAGAAGGAGTTGCTTGTCGACTGAGGCCGCCATGAGGGCTCACAAGCGTATTGATACTCACAAGCAAGAACTTATGACAGCGCAACTGTGGCGCCGTGCGATGCGAACAGGAATGGTCGGGATGAGAGGATTTGAACCTCCGGCCCCTGCCTCCCGAAGACAGTGCTCTACCAGGCTGAGCTACATCCCGATTCCAGTCCGCGTTGTCAGGCGGCGCATCATATGTATCTTGCGACCCTGCGGCAAGCGCCGGACTTGGTGCGCTTTCGGGAACGTGCACTGAATCGCCCGGCCCGTAGTTAACAAGTTCAGGAGTCCAACCATGTTGATGATCATTTCCCCTGCAAAGAAGCTGGAGATGGAAGTTCCGGCCCTGCTTGCAGCGTACTCTCGGCCAGCATTCATCGACAGAAGCGCTGAGTTGGTGGGCATCATGCGCCAGAAGACGTCAGCAGAGCTTGCCGCTCTAATGCGCATCAGCAGCACCCTTTCGGAATTGAACGAGCGTCGTTACAAGGCGTGGCATTTGCCTTTTGAGCTCAGCAATGCCAAACAGGCCCTGTTCGCTTTTCGGGGTGATGTATATGCATCGCTGGATGCAGACAGTCTCGAAGCCGCAGGGGTTGATTATGCACAGGGGCATTTGCGCATCCTTTCGGGCCTGTACGGTGTGCTCCGCCCTCTGGATCTGATGCAGGCCTACCGTCTGGAAATGGGCACGCGGCTGGATGGTCGTCATGGCCGGGATCTCTATGCCTTTTGGGGGGATGCCCTCACGTCGGCGCTGGCTGATGAGCTTGCCGGACAGGCGCAGCAAACGCTGGTGAATCTGGCTTCCGACGAATATTCCCGGTCCGTGGATTTGAAGCGCATGCCGGGCGGTGCCGTCAATATTCATTTCAAGGAACATAAAAACGGCACATATCAAACCATCGGAATTCATGCCAAGCGAGCGAGGGGGTTGATGTGCCGCTATGCCATCGACAAGCGCGTGAAGGATCCTGAGGCACTTAAGAATTTCGATCAGGCCAACTACGCATACCGCGCCGAACTTTCCACGGCTTCGGATTGGGTGTTCGTCCGTTGATAGGTCTGCGACAAGGAGAAATGGTGGGCCCACCAGGACTCGAACCTGGAACCAACCGGTTATGAGCCGGTAGCGCTAACCAATTGCGCCATGGGCCCGCGCTTGAAGACGGGCAAGCCTAATGGCACGGCCTTTGCGGAGCAATCGCAAATGGCATAGTCTCAAGGCGATATCCAACGAGGAACCACCCACATGCATTTTAAAGAATTGAATCTTCCAGCTCCGCTGCAGCAGGCCATTGACGATCTCGGCTTCACCACCCTGACGGATGTGCAGGAAATCGCCCTGCCGATGACACTTGCCGGCAAGGATGTTGCCGGTCAGGGCCGCACAGGAACTGGCAAAACGGCAACCTTTCTGATTACCGCGATCAACCGCTTGCTTACCTCGCCCCCCAAACCGGGCCGTAAGGCGAGCACACCGAGAGCCTTGATTATCGCACCAACCCGGGAATTGGTGGTTCAGATATCCGACGATGCCAGAAATCTGGTGAAGCATACCGATTTGAAGCTGCACACAGTTTTCGGAGGCGTTGATTACGAAAAGCAGATGAACGCCTTCGAGAACGGAGTGGATATTCTGGTTGGTACACCGGGGCGCCTGATCGATTACCTGAAGAAGAAAGCCTATTCATTGAGTCATACCGAGATGTTGGTGATCGACGAGGCCGATCGCATGTTCGATCTGGGGTTTATCAAAGATCTGCGCTTTATGCTGCATCGTCTGCCTAGATACGATGAAAGGCAGTCACTGATGTTCTCCGCCACTCTGTCACACCGGGTGCTCGAGCTTGCTTATGAGCACATGAATTCCCCTGAAAAGCTGCGCGCCGAGGAGGGCAATATCACCGCCTCCGGCATTGTCGAGTCGATGTATCACACCGGAATGGACGAAAAATTCCCCTTGCTGATTCATCTGCTGCGTCAGGGCAGGGTGGAGCGAGGCGTGATTTTTATCAATGAGAAGCGCACGGGCGAGAAGGTGGCGAGAAATCTTGCCCGTTATGGCTTTGCCATTGGCATTTTGTCTGGCGATGTGCGGCAGCAGAAGCGCATGCGGATTCTGGAAGATTTCACGTCCGGCAAGCTGCATCTGCTGGTGGCTACCGACGTGGCAAGTCGGGGATTGCACATCGATGGCGTGACCCATGTGTTTAATTATGACTTGCCGGAAGATGCGGAGAATTATGTGCACCGTATCGGAAGAACCGCGCGAGCAGGCGCTACCGGTGTCGCGATTTCGTTTTCCTGCGAGCGCTATTGTTTCGGTCTGCCGGATATCGAGGCTTACATCAGCCGCGCCATTCCGGTGCATGCAATCGAGCAGGAGATGCTGGAGATCGGCAAGCCCACGAACCCTGAAGCTACGGCAGAAGGTCTGAAGAGCGAGGATCGTGCCGAGCAGACGGGCGATAAGGGCAAATCCGGAGCGAGAAGAAGCGGGGGTGGTTCAGGAAGGCCGCGTCGCGGTTCATCCAGGGGGCGGGCCAAGACCTGATCGCTCAGCTCGAAGTTTTTCTTATCGCTCTGGCAAGGCTTTCGATATCTTTTGACTCAGCGCCGGGGCCTGCGAGTGGTTTGACCCTCGCGGGTGTTAAGCGCTCTCCGCAGTGGCTACATACCAGCTGCGCTTCGATAATCTCTCCGCACCCGGTATGGCGAAGCTGCAACCATTCTTTTCCCGGCTCCGATAGCCAGCGCGTTCCCCATCGACTCATGCTTAGCAGCACAGGGAACGTGTCCAATCCCCTGGCTGCTAGCCGGTATTCGAATCGTTGCGGCCGTTCCTGATACATCACCCGGTTGAATATCCCTGCTTCAGTAAGGCTGCGCAGGCGCTGCGCGAGAATCTTCTTTGATATGCCCAGATGCTGTTGGAATCCGTCAAAGCGGCGAACGCCATAGAATGCATCTCGCAGGATGAGTAAGCTCCAGCGATCCCCTACGATCTGCAGCAGCCCGTCAATCGGGCAGCCGGGGGTGGATGCAGTTTGCGATGACATGGATGCAGTTTAGCAGGTTACAAAAAGAAACCAATAATTTAATGGTATCTATTGTAAACCTACAAATGGATGGTTTACATATGAAACTAACTAGTCAGATGCCAGCATGCCTTCAAAAGGCCCTATGATCAGCCAACTCGAATTATTAAACCGCATGTCGTTTGTGTCCGAGAGGCGAAGGTTGGAGTGGTATCCGCCGTTCTGGCTGATGCGGGTAAAGGTGCTCCGGCTGGATGAGAACTGGGGAAATGTGAGACTGCGCCTGCCCTTGAACTGGGTTTCCTCCAACGCGGGAGGCAATATGTATGGAGGTTATCAGGCCAATCTGGCCGATCCGATTCCTGCATTGGCATGTCTGAAGCGGTTCCCGGGTTACCGCGTCGCGACAAGTCATCTGGATGTTGCATTCGAACGCGTGGGCAACTCCGATCTGGAGTTGCTCTTCACCTTCCCCTGGGCAACGCATGCGGACATCGAAGAGGCTCTGGCACGGGACGGCAGGGCCAATCCGCGCTTTGATATGACGTTCGTCCGCTCCGACGGCAAGGTATGCACCCGTATCCGCAATACAGTTGCCATTCGCCCGCTTGGTTATGTGAGTGCGAAAGAGGTGATGCACGATGCGTATTGATTTTTATTTCGATTTCATCAGCCCGTTCAGCTATCTGGCTGCTGAAAGGATTCCCGATCTGCAGCAATCAACAGGTGTGGAAGTAAGCTGGATTCCCATCAATCTGCCGCGGTTGTTCAAGCTCTCCGGCAACACCCCGCCGGCAATGGTCCCGAACAAGGCGCGCTATCTGGTAAAGGATTTGAGACGGCAGGCGAAGAAGATGCAGATACCATTCAGGTTGATTCTACCGGGAAGCTTTGACAGCCGACCTGCACTGGGTATTGCCTGTGTACTATCCGATGCCGACAGGGCGCGATATTCATCCGTCGTATTCAAAAGCCTGTGGTCGGGCGATGTGGATCCGAGGCAGGATGGCTGGTTGCAGCAGATATTTGCATCCGGTCGCTTACCTGCTGCATGGAACATGGCGCTGAATGAGGACATGCTTACGACTTTGCAGGCCAATACCCTGCAGGCATTTGAAGCCGGTGCCTTCGGCGCGCCGACTTTTGTGCTGCACTACAAAAAACGCAGCGAGATGTATGTAGGAATCGATCATATGAACGATTTGCGGGCCAGGTGCCTGGAGCTGAAAGGCCGCTGATGCGTTCAGCATTTGCTGATCATGCTCAACAAGGCGGTGAGATAAAGCCCGTCTTTGTATTGTGAGGAAAGGGCCGCTAGTTTTCCTGCCCAGCATGAGCGTGTCCTGACTACCGAAAGCAAGGCAAGACCGTAGTGCCACAGGAGGAACCCCGATGCACATCAAGATTGCAACCCGTCGCTCGCCCTTGGCGCTCTGGCAGGCGGAACATGTATCCGCAGAGCTGAAGAGGCTTGACCCTTCGGTGACCACCGAGCTGGTCAAGATCGTTACGCGCGGCGACAAGATTCTCGATGTGCCCTTGGCCCAGGTGGGCGGAAAGGGGCTGTTTACCAAGGAAATCGACGAAGCTCTGCTGGACGGGCGGGCCGATATCGCCGTGCACTCGATGAAAGATGTGCCGACAGAGCTTCCGGCCGGGACCGGGCTTTGCGCCCATCCGTTGCGTGAAGACCCGCGCGATGCCGTGGCCACCATCACCGGCGGCGCGTTGAACACACTGCCTGCCGGTGCTCGCATCGGGACCTCATCGTTGCGCCGTATCGCGCAGTTGCGGGAAGCTTTTCCGACATTCGAATTCGTATCGATTCGCGGCAATATCCAGACGCGTCTTTCCAAACTCGGCAAGGATGTGGACGCAGTGATACTCGCTGCTGCCGGTGTGCTTCGCATGGGTATGGCGGATCAGATGCACGATTTCATCAGCACCGATCTGCTGCTGCCTGCCGTGGCACAGGGAACACTGGGCATTCAGACCCGGGATGACGATGCCGAAGTGAATGCGCTGGTCTCCAGAATGAATGATGAAGAAACAGTGATTCGCACGCGTGCAGAACGCGCCTTTCTCGCCAGGCTGGAGGGTGGTTGCCAGGTGCCGATCGCCGCTTTTGCAACGTTGAATGGTGACACATTGAACTTGCGCGGTCTGGTTGGCGAAGTGGATGGCTCGCGCATCCTGCGCAGCGAAATCTCAGGGCACAAGAATCAGGCTGAAGCACTGGGCATCAAGCTGGCTGATGAGGTTCTCGATGCCGGCGGCAGGGAGATCCTGGCCCGACTGTACGCAGCAGAAGCAAACAAGCATTAACCGAGTTTAAGACTTCTGACATAAATCTGACATAAACAGCCGCTATATTCTGCCCCGCAGTAGTAGAAAAAATCATTCTTCTTGAATGTGTCCTCCTGAGAAGGAAAAGCGGCGAAGCAGGCACTTCGCCGCTTTTCTGTTATTGCCAGCAGGTCGTTTAGTCAGCACGGTTCGCTTATGAACCACACACGTAGTCTTCCAACAGATAATCCCCTTGCAGAGGCCTTATCGGCCAGACTACCGGACTTTGCGGCCATCAGACCGGAGCATGTTCTTCCTGCGCTGCAGGGCTATTTTGAGCAGGCGAGAAAGAGCGTGGACGAACTGCTCGAAAAGCAGGAACACGATTGGTCGTCATTGATGCAGCCCCTCGAAGTGCTCGATGAGCAGCTCGGGAGATTGTGGGGACCGGTCGGCCATCTGAATGCGGTCCAGGACAGCGAAGAGATGCGTCCGGTCTATCAGCAGGGTATTGCCATGATGGCCGAGTGGCAGACCGAACTGGCACAGAATGAGAGATTGTATGCTGCCATGCATGCGCTGCGTGACAGTCTTGCATTCGAGGCCATGTCGGCAGAGCAGAAGCAGGTGCTTGAGAACGCGTTGCGCGATTTCCGCCTGTCCGGTGCTGAACTGACAGGTGAAAAAAAGGAGCGTTTCAAGGCGATCGCCATGCTCTCTTCGGAGCTGGCCACTGCATTCGAACAACATGTGCTCGATGCCACGCGTGCGTTTGAACTGCATTTGGTGGATGAAGCGGATGTTGTCGGGTTGCCCGAATCAATTCGCGGCGCTGCGGGTCAACGCGCCAGGCATGATGGCAAGACAGGCTGGCTGATTACACTCGATGCGCCGTCCTATATCCCGTTCATGCAGTATGCGGAAAACCGCGCCTTACGCGAAAAGCTTTATACCGCATACGTAACGCGCGCATCGGCGGGAGAGCTGGACAATGCTCCGCTCATCGATGAGCTGCTTGCCCTGCGTCAGGAGAGTGCTGAATTGCTCGGCTATACAAATTACGCCGAGGTCTCGCTGCTCAGAAAGATGGCACCATCGGTGGAGCATGTTCGCGCATTCCTGCTTGAGCTTGCTGAAAAGAGCCGGCCGTTCGGGACTCAGGAACTGGTCGAATTGCGTGAGTATGCAACAAATAACATCGGCATCAGCGATTTGCAGGCATGGGATATCCCGTATGCATCGGAGAAGTTGCGCCAGAGCCTGTACGACATTTCACAGGAGGAGCTGAAACCCTACTTCCCGGAAGCGGCTGTGCTGCAGGGCATGTTCACGCTGGTTGAAAAGCTATACGGCATCCGGATCGAACAGGCTGATGCGCCGACATGGCACGATACGGTGCGTTACTTTGATGTTTTCGATACAAACGGCCAGAAGCGAGCGGGTTTCTATCTCGATCCTTATGCCCGGGCGCACAAACGGGGTGGTGCATGGATGGACGAATGTATCGTGCGCTGGCGTCGTCCGGATGGCGGCCTGCAGCTTCCGGTGGCCTATCTGGTGTGCAACTTCGATGCGCCGGTCGGCGACAAGCCCGCCCTGTGGACGCACGATGAGGTAACCACCCTGTTCCACGAATTCGGTCACGGCCTGCATCATATGCTGACCGAGGTGGAGGAACTGGGTGTTTCAGGCATTCGCGGTGTGCCGTGGGATGCGGTGGAGCTGCCCAGCCAGTTCATGGAAAACTTCTGTTGGGAGCGTGAGGCGGTGGATATGTTCGCCCGGCACTACATCAGCGGAGAAAGGATTCCGGACGATCTTTTCCAGCGGATGCAGGCAGCAAAAAACTTCCAGTCGGGCATGCAGATGCTACGTCAGATCGAATTCTCACTGTTCGATCTGGATGTGCACAGCCGCTACCGCCCGGACCAGGGGCAGAGCGTTCAGGCGTTGCTGGATGGCATCAGGGACAGGATATCCGTGTTCAAGCCACCGGTTTTCAACCGCTTCCAGAACAGCTTTTCGCATATCTTCGCGGGAGGTTATGGAGCAGGCTACTATTCCTACAAGTGGGCCGAGGTTCTTTCAGCCGATGTGTTTGCCGCCTTCGAGGAGGAGGGTATCACCTCGCGCAAAACAGCCGAACGTCTGCGCACAGAAATTCTCTCGATTGGCGGGAGCAGGGATATCATGCAGGCTTTTGTTGCATTCAGAGGGCGGCGGCCGCAGGTGGATGCACTGTTGCGGCATTCCGGAATGCAGGCCTGAAAGGGGGCGTCATGGGGTCGTGGAAAGACAGCGAAAATTATCGTGAACAGGCCCTGAAGCTGTTTCCCTGGGTGTGCGCAAGATGCGGGCGCGATTTTTCCGGCAAGCAGTTGCGCGAGCTGACGGTGCATCACAAGGATCACAATCACAGCAATAACCCTCAGGACGGTAGCAACTGGGAATTACTGTGTATCTATTGCCACGACAACGAGCATCAGCGATTCATGGAGGCGGATGCGCGCGGGCCGATTCAGCCGGATGAGGAGAAAGGCTCCACATACAAGGCATTTGCCGCGCTGGGAGACTTGTTCAAGGATAAATAGCCCGTTGCTGCGCTTGGCAGCTGTGGCTTAAGTTAAGCGTTTCAGGCCTGCAGGCGGGCTTCGACCTCACTCACTGAGTTCTCTTCGTGACCGGCCTGTGCCACCTTGAAAACAAAGGCCCAGAATGCCGTTTCTGAATCGAAGCAGGCAAGGTTGCCCCGGTAATCGACTTCCAGACGGTACAGGTGACTACGCACACGGAAGGAGCGGACATTGCTGAGATTGTCTGCGATGCGTTTGGCGCGAAATGCATTCATGCTGGCCTCCTTTGCATAGCGCCTATGACAGCAGACGCATGCCTTCATCTATCGCCTGCAAATAGATGAGCATGAATCGTGCCGGAACAGGCGTTTGGCCGCGCAGCAAAGACAGGTTCTCGAAAATCCCCTCCGGATGCGTATAGTTGCGCGCCCGAGGCAGACGATGACGACACAAACAACATATCAAACCGATGATTTGCGCATTATTGGCATCGAGGAAGTGGTTCCGCCGGAGCAGTTGCACCGCGAACATCCCATTTCCGATGCTGCGGCAAAGACAACCTTTGAAGCCCGCAAGGCGATCCATGCCATCCTGAATGGTGACGACGACCGACTGCTGGTGATTGTCGGACCGTGCTCGATTCACAACCCCGACGCGGCTCTGGAATATGCGGGCCACCTGCTTCCGGCGAGAGCGGAGTTGGGCACTGACCTGCTGATTGTCATGCGCACCTACTTCGAGAAGCCGCGCACCACCGTGGGCTGGAAGGGTTTGATCAACGATCCGAATCTGGACGGTACCTTCCACATCAATAAAGGCCTGAAGCTAGCCCGTCAGTTACTGCTCGATATCAACGAGATGGGGATCCCTGCCGGTACCGAGTTCCTTGATCTGATCAGCCCGCAGTATGTGGCCGATCTTGTCAGCTGGGGCGCCATCGGAGCCCGCACCACCGAATCGCAGTCGCATCGTGAGCTGGCCAGCGGTCTGTCCTGCCCGGTCGGATTCAAGAATGCCACCGATGGCGGCCTGCAGGTGGCTGTGGATGCGCTGCGCGCGGCTTCGCATCCGCATCACTTCATGTCGCTGACCAAGCAGGGGCGTTCGGCAATTTTTTCCACCTCCGGCAACAAGGACTGCCATGTGATCCTGCGTGGCGGCAGCCAGCCGAACTACGATGCGGAGAGCGTCCGCCGGGCTTCTGCTGAATTGCTCGCAGCGGGCCTTCCGGATCGCCTGATGATCGATTTCTCGCATGCCAACAGCAGCAAGAAATTCGAGCGCCAGATGATTGTCGGGCGTGATGTGGCCGGTCAGATCGCTCAGGGTAACCACGCCATCACCGGTGTGATGATCGAAAGTCATCTCAAGGAAGGCCGGCAGGATGTCGTGCCGGGCCGCGAGCTGGTGTTCGGCCAGAGTGTCACCGATGCATGTATCGGCTGGGACGACACGCGAGCCCTGCTGGATGACCTCGCTACAGCCGTGCGCCAGCGACGTGGTCATTAAGCCGGCCCAGCCACGAAGAATCGCTAATTGCTAAAAAGAAACGCCCCCGGAAACGGGGGCGTTTGATTTGATGCGCGGGCTTTGCCGATGACGGTAATGGGCCTATGCGTTGACTTCCTTCAGCCAGCGTTCGAGGAAGTGAATATTGAACTCGCCTTTCTGAAAGCCGGGGTTGGCCAGCAGCCTGCGGTGCAGTTCCTGGTTGGTGAGTACACCGATAATTGCCAGCTCATCGATCGCGCGCTGCATGCGACGGATGCATTTTTGCCTGTCGCGGGCATGCGTGATCACCTTGCCGATCATCGAATCGTAGAACGGTGGAATGGAATAGCCGGAATAGATGGCCGAATCCATGCGCACACTGCGACCGCCGGGCGCGTGATACAGGGAAATGGTGCCCGGCTGCGGGGTGAACTTGAACGGGTGCTCGGCATTGATGCGGCACTCGATGGCATGCCCCTTCATCTTGATGTCGTTCTGTTTGAAGGCCAGAGGCTCGCCGTTGGCCACGCGGATCTGCCACTCGATCAGATCCACACCGGTGATCCATTCCGTCACCGGGTGCTCCACCTGAATTCGCGTATTCATCTCGATAAAGTAGAAAGACTTGTCCGGATTCATCAGGAATTCGATGGTGCCGGCACCGACATAGTTGACCGCAGCCGCAGCCGCGACGCCCGCCTCGCAAAGCTTCTTGCGGGTATCTTCATCGACAAAGGAGCTCGGAGCTTCTTCGAGTACCTTCTGGTTCTTGCGCTGCATCGAGCACTCGCGTTCGAACAGGTGAACGATATTGCCGTGCGTATCGCCGAGCACCTGCACTTCAATATGGCGCGGCTCCTCGAGGAACTTCTCGATGAATACCGTGTCGTCACCGAAGGCGGCCTTGGCCTCGTTCTGGCACATGCTCATTGCGCCGGCCAGTGATGGCTCGGAATGCACCACCTTCATGCCGCGTCCGCCGCCGCCGGCAGAGGCCTTGATGATCACCGGATAACCGGCTTCCTGGGCGATGCGCTTGGCGTCCTGCACGTTGTTGACCGCGCCATCGGAGCCGGGAACCAGCGGCACGCCGGCCTCGCGCATCTTGTTCTTGGCGGAAACCTTGTCGCCCATGATGCGCATGGATTCAGGCGACGGACCGATCCATGTGTAACCGGACGCGATGACGATCTCGGCAAACTCTGCATTTTCGGCAAGAAAGCCGTAGCCGGGGTGGATCGCCTGTGCATCGGTGATTTCGGCAGCGGCCATGATGGCCGGGATATTCAGATAGGACAGGTTGCTTGGCGCCGGACCGATGCACACTGCCTGGTCAGCGAGGCGGGTATGCATGGCTTCCTTGTCTGCTTCGGAATATACAGCGACCGAGGCGATGCCCATTTCCTTGCAGGCGCGGATAATACGGACGGCTATCTCGCCGCGGTTTGCAATCAGGATTTTATGGAACATGCGCCGCCCCTAGGCCGACGGAGTGATGACAAACATCGGCTGGCCGTACTCCAGCGGTGTTGCGTTATCGACCAGAATCTTTTCGACCACACCGGCGTATTCGGCCTCGATCTCGTTCATCAGCTTCATGGCCTCGATGACACACAGGGTGTCGCCCTTATTGACCTTGCTGCCGACATTGACGAACGCATCGGCATCCGGCGACGGGGCACGATAGAAGGTGCCGACCATGGGCGAGGTGACGACGTGGGCATCGTCAGCCTTGGCTGCCGGAGCAGGGGCCGCTGCCGGGGCCGGAGCCGCTGCCGGAGCGCTATGGGCCTGCGGCATCACGAAATGCTGCACATCGGAAGCAGCGGTTTTACGCGAGATGCGAACCGTCTGCTCTCCTTCCGTGACCTCGATTTCTGTAATGTCGGTATTCTGAATCAGCCGCATCAGTTTACGAATCTGGGTAATATCCACATGGTTCTCCTTGAATGGTTAAGAATGGTTGCCCTGCCGGCTGCGTAAAAAATTGCACAGACCGCGCAGAGCCAGGGTGTAAGAATCGGGCCCGAAGCCGGCAATCACGCCGACAGCTACGTCGACCAGCAGCGAGCGATGCCGGAATGCCTCCCGGCTGTGCACATTCGACAGATGCACCTCGATAAACGGGATGTGACAGCCGAGCAGAGCGTCGCGCAATGCCACACTGGTGTGGGTGTAGGCCGCCGGGTTGATGACAATGCCATCCGCAGAGCCAACGGCCTGATGCACGCGGTCCACCAGTTCACCTTCGTGATTGCTCTGGAATGTTGTGACGCTACAGGCAAGCGAATCTCCGAGCGAAATCAGAGACTGGTTGATACCGGCAAGATTTTCCCGCCCGTAGTGTTCCGGCTCCCTGCTACCAAGCAGATTGAGGTTCGGACCATGTATCACAAGAATATTCAACGGCTTCATGCCATGGCCTCCTGCATCCGTGTGTAAGGCTTGGGGCCTGTCGATTGATTCCATTGCTGTTGGATGCTGAGCAGTGAAGGGTCGGCGGGACTGCCTGCCAGCAACTGAGCCAGCATGCTGCGCGCCTCATCTTCCTCTCCCTGCTCCCAGAGCAAGCGGGCCAGGCGGGCTGAAGCGGGCGGTGCATCGTCCGTATGGCTGCGCGTGTTGTAGCAGCAGGCCGCGCGCTCAAAACACTCAAGTGCCTTCACATGTCTGTGTTGTACCTGATGGCAGCGACCGAGCATGTGCCATGCCTTGCCTTCCATGGGGGCGAACTCGAGCAGTTGCAGCAGTGCATCCTCGGCCTGGGCGAACAGGTGCAGTTGCAGCAGGCCGGCAGCATCCTTCAAGCCCTGGCCGACGCCGCGCCAGCTTTCAGGGGTCGGCAACGGCCTGAATGTCTGGGTCGCAGTCGGTTTCTCCCCCCCGTTTTGCGGGGGATTGGGCACAGTCACTGATGCTGCTAGCATAGCCCCAAGCTACGCAGTGTAAAAATGCCGGTCAAATGAAAAAGCAGAAAAATGCTGCGTATTGTCCGGAAATCGGCCGAAAAAGCTGCTTTTCAATAGCAAAAGGTATCGGAGACGATCTTCATGCACATCTACCTGAATGGGGAGCAGCACGAAACGGATGCGGCCAGCATGGATGATTTGCTTGCCGAACTCGGCATTCAGGGGCGAATGATCGCCATTGAACGTAATCTCGAGGTCGTGCCCAAGAGCACCTATGCAGATGCGGCGCTGGCCGAGGGCGACCGCATCGAGATCGTGCACATGATCGGCGGCGGATGAGACAGGAGCGGGAATGAGCAAGGATATTTTTCACGTAGGCAGCCACAGCTTCACATCGCGATTGATTGTCGGCTCCGGCAAGTACAGGGATTTTGCCACCACCAAGGCAGCTACCGAAGCGGCCGAGGCGGAAATGATTACCGTGGCCATCCGCCGGGTGAACATCACCGATCCGGGTAAGGAAAACCTGCTGGATTACATCGATCCGAAGAAATATGTGATCCTTCCGAACACCGCCGGCTGCTTTAACGCCGAAGATGCCGTGCGTACACTGCGTCTGGCACGAGAGGCGGGTGGCTGGAATCTGGTCAAGCTGGAAGTGCTGGGCGATACCCAGACCCTGTATCCGAATGTGGTGGAAACCATCAAGGCGGCGGAAACACTGGTTGCCGAGGGCTTTGAGGTGATGGTGTACACCAACGATGATCCGATTGTGGCGACACGGCTGGAGGAGATCGGTTGTGTGGCCGTGATGCCGTTGGGCAATCCGATTGGTTCGGGGCGCGGGCTGGCCAACCCGTTCAATATCCGCGTCATCAAGGAGCGGGCGAAGGTGCCGATCGTGGTGGATGCCGGTATCGGTACGGCTTCCGATGCGGCCAAGGCGATGGAACTGGGTGCGGATGCCGTGTTGATCAATACCGCCATTGCCGAAGCCAAAGATGAGTGCATGATGGCGGGCGCCATGCGTGATGCCGTGCGCGCCGGTCGGGCCGCCTATCTTGCCGGGCGTATGCCGAAGCGTGCCTTTGCATCTGCTTCTTCACCGACCGAAGGTTATATCTGGGATTAATGACTCTCCTTTAAGGAATGTATGATGACTGAATTGAAGAACGATCTGTTTTTGCGTGCCTGTCTGCGACAGGACGTCGAGCGCACACCTGTATGGATGATGCGTCAGGCCGGACGCTATCTTGCCGAATACCGGGCAACCCGGGCCAGAGCAGGCGGTTTTCTGAATCTGTGCCGCTCGCCTGAGATGTGCAGCGAAGTCACCCTGCAGCCTATTGATATTCTTGGTGCCGATGCTGCGATTCTCTTCTCCGATATTCTGGTCGTGCCTGAAGCGATGGGTATGGAGCTGACCTTCGGTGCCGGCGAGGGTCCGAAGTTCCCCGACCCGATCACCTGCCGTGCAGATGTGGAGAAGCTGCCCGTGCTGGATGATCCGACCCGCGAGCTGGGCTATGTGATGGATGCGGTCAGTACCATACGCAGAGACCTGAACGGGCGTGTGCCGCTGATCGGTTTTGCCGGTTCTCCGTGGACACTGGCCACCTATATGGTCGAGGGCGGCGGCTCCAAGAGCTTTTCGAAAGTCAAAGCCATGATGTTCAATGAGCCGGAAACCATGCATCTGCTGCTTGAGAAGCTGGCGGATTCGGTTGCGGCATATCTCAACGGGCAGATCGCCAGCGGCGCGCAGGCTGTGCAGATCTTCGATACCTGGGGCGGCATTCTGACCACCCGCGACTACAACGAATTCTCGCTGCGCTATATGCAGCGCATCGTCGAGCAACTGACGCGCGAGAACGACGGGCGCCGGGTGCCGGTCATCCTTTATTCCAAGGGCGGCATGGGCTGGCTGGAGGCTATGGCCGATACCGGTTGCGATGTGCTCGGTCTGGACTGGTCAATTGATATCGATGCGGCCAAGGCGCGCGTCGGGCACAAGGTGGCGTTGCAGGGCAATATGGATCCGACCATGCTGTATGCCAAGCCGGAACGCATCCGCGCCGAGGTGAAGGATATCCTGGAGCGCTTCGGCCATGGCAACGGCCACGTGTTCAATCTCGGGCACGGCATCACCCCGGATGTGCCGCCGGAGCATGCCATCGAGTTCTTCAAGGCCGTGCGAGAGGAATCGGTTAAATACCACCGGTAACAAGCACACAGCTCTTTTGATAAGGCCGCTCGTTGAGCGGCTTTATTATTTTGAGGTCTTGCGAAAGCTTCCTGGTGAAACACCGAACTGTTTTTTGAAGGCCTTGCTGAATGAGGATTCGGATTGATAGCCGCATCGCTCTGCAATGTCCCCGATGCCGGAGTGAGAGCCTTGCAGCATGGTTTTTGCCTTGTGCATACGCCATTCCGTCAGATATTGCATAGGCGTTTGTCCGACCTGTGCGAGAAATCCGGCTGCAAATGCCGAGCGCGACATGCCAGCCCGGTTCGCCAGCATTTCCAGTGTCCATGCATGTTCTGGTGTCTTGTGCATGGCTTTCAGGGCTCTGCCAAGGCGAACATCCGCAATGGCTCCCAACAGGCCTGCGCTCTGGTTGGATGTGGTGATGTAAGCGCGAAGAATCTGAACGAAGAGAACCTCAACCAAACGATTGATGACTGCGGATGTGCCCGGACGAAAGTGTTCGGCTTCAAAATTTATAAACTCCACGGTGTTTTTCAGCCAAGGGAAGTCGCCGCTTAATAGTTCTCCCTTAATGTGGATAAAGTCGGGAAGGGCCTGCATCAGGGCGCTATGCCCTGCATGATCGAAGCTGAAATAACCGCACAGCATGCTCACAGGTTCGGTACCCTCCCCGACTGTGAGAAGCTCCAGATTCTCGGGGAGTGTTTCAGGCGCAATCAGGGATGCATCGCTTGCTTGAGTATCCGGCGAATCAAGCAGGACATGCGCGTGACCGTTGGGAAACAACACAATGTCCCCTGGCTCAAGGCATACCGGTACGGTGAAACCCTGAATGGCAATGTAACAATGACCGGCAACGATCAGATGAAACTCCGCCACCTTCTTTTGCCCGATTTCCATGATCCATGGGCCGGCAAAAGCGCAACGCAGGAATACATCGCCATGCATTTTTACCGAATCCAGAATTTCAGCCAGCACATCCATATGCACCTCGATATGTACGAATAGACATAAATGGTGGATCAATAAGCATTCAAAGTCCAATTCTTGCGCGTAATCTCCGCACATCAATCACACCGATCTAAGGTCGGAAAGGAGGCGCGCTATGCCGCTGGTACAAATGAAAGGTATCGGAGGATATCTGAATCTGCAGCAGAAAAAGGAGATGATCCACAAGGTGACAGAGGCGGTGCTTTCGGTCGAAGGGGAAGGACTTCGCGATGTGACCTAGGTGATTATCGAGGATGTTCCACCCGGTGCATAGGGAGTGGGTGGGCAGGCAGTCACCGATGACGATTTGCGCCAATTGGCTGCAAGCAACAACACGACAAAGTAAAAGGAGCTTAATCATGGATTTCACACTACATACAATCGAAACAGCCCCCGAAGCCATTCGACCGGAGCTTGAAGGGGCTCAGAAAAAGTTCGGCGCGATTCCCAATCTGTATCGCGGTTTGGCCGAGTCGCCGGCAGCACTGAAAATCTATCTCCATATGAGTGAAACGCTTTACAAATTCGGCAGGCTTACACCCGTCGAGCAGCAGGTTGTCTATCTGTCCATCAGCGCAGAAAACGATTGCGGATATTGCGTGGGCGCGCATTCAACGTTGGCGACGATGGTGAATATGCCGGAGGAGGTTCTGGTTGAGCTGCGGGAGAAAACTACACTTTCTGATCTGAAGCTCGATGCCCTTCGCCGTTTCGCTCTGTCGGCACTGCAAAATCGTGGCGGGGTTCCGGAAGAGGATTTGGCGACATTCGCGGCTGCGGGTTATGAGCAGACACATGCCATCGAGGTGTTGACGATTCTCGGCCAGAAAATAATCAGCAACTATTTCAATCATCTCACAGATACGCCCTTGGATCCGATGTTTGCGCCGTTCGCCTGGCAAGCAGGGAAATAATATTGCGCATCGGAAACGGTATGTCGGCCTGAGGGATGCGTTATCGGGATATGGCATCCATGATGCTCTGGTCGGAGGAACATTTCACAGATGCCTGTTTGAGTGCGAGACATATACTCCAATCTAAAGGATACTGGGCACCGCTTCCGGCAAGCTGATGATTCTGCCGGAAGCGGTCGCAGTACTGCCGATAGGCACAGGGAGTAGCAAATGAACGGCAGAAACGATTCACACAATATGGCGCTGTTCTGCGATTTCGAGAACGTGGCGCTGGGCGTGCGCGATGTGAAGCTCGCCGCCTTCGATATCCAGCGGGTGCTGGAGCGCTTGCTTCTCAAGGGCAATATCGTCGTAAAGAAAGCTTACTGCGACTGGGCGCGCTACAAGGATTTCAAGGCGCCCATGCATGAAGCGGCGTTCGAGCTGATCGAGATTCCTCATGTGCGGCAGAGCGGCAAGAATTCCGCCGATATCCGCATGGTCGTGGATGCGCTCGATCTGTGCTACACCAAGGCGCATGTCGATACCTTCGTGATCATCTCCGGCGATTCGGATTTCTCGCCTCTGGTGTCCAAGCTCAGGGAGAACAACAAGCTGGTGATCGGTGTGGGTGTGAAGCAGTCCACCTCTGATCTGCTCACCTCCAATTGCGACGAATTCATCTATTACGACGACCTGGTGCGCGATTCGGAGAAGCAGGGCAAATCCCGCCGTCGCCGTTCATCGGGCCGCGCCAAGGCGAAGGCTGCTGTTGCCGAAGGTGTCGAGGCACCGGCTGATGAGGCAGCGCTGCGCCAGGAAGGTATCGATCTGATGCTGGAAACAGTGGAGGACCTGTTCAAGGAGCGCGGCGAGGAAGACAAGGTGTGGGGCTCGATGGTCAAGCAGACTTTAAAGCGCCGCAAGCCGGGGTTCTCCGAGGGCTATCACGGCTTCTCCAGCTTCGGCCAGATGCTGGAGGAGGCCGGGAAGCGCGGTCTGCTCACGCTGGAGAAGGATGAAAAGTCCGGTGGCTACATCATCAAGGACATCCATCACGAGGAATAAGTTCAGGAGAATCGCAGGCCCTAAATGACAAGGCCGCCCATCGGGCGGCCTTTTGTTTGCAGGTTCGGGATCAGTCGCCGGTATCGCTGTCCGGTAATTCAACATCCTCGATCAGGCTGCGGATCTCCTCGATGGCGGTCAGGTTGCCGTCGTCGATCAGCTGGATGATGGCGTTCTCGATGGTGCGCGGCAGGGCGGTGGGCTCATCCAGCGGACCGCGCGAGTAGATGATGAAGCCGTTGAGAAAACCTTCCATATGCTCGTCGGAAAGCTTCTCGTAGTTCTTGTTCTGCGAGCCGGCCATGAAGGCCTTGATGCGGCTGCTGCTTAACTCGAAGCCGCCGAGTTCGAAGATGTCCTTGATCTCGAAATGCCGCAGATTGTTGGCGATGCAGATCTTCTTGAAGATATTGTTATTGGTCATGACGCGAATCTAGACCGAATTCCCTCTGCCGCATACAACAAGGCCGCGGCAGTTGCCGCGGCCTTGTGTGCATGTATGCCAGGGGTGAATCAGTCGGCAGCCAGCGCCTGATCAATATCGGCAAGGATGTCGTCGATATGCTCGATGCCGATGCACAGCCGGATCATGTCAGGTGTAACTCCGGCGGCCTTCAGTTCCGTCTCGGTTAACTGTCGATGCGTGGTTGAGGCTGGGTGCGCGGCCAGAGATTTACAGTCGCCGATATTCACCAGTCGTTTGAACAGGCCCAGAGCATCGTAGAACTTCACAGCCCTTTCGAAGCCTCCCTTGATGTTGAAGGTAAGCAGTGCGGACGGGCGTCCCTTGGTGTATTGCTGTGCCAGCGCGTAATACTTCGAGCTCTCCAGTCCGGCATATTGTACGGACTCAACCGCCGGGTGCGCTTCCAGATGTTTCGCCACCCTGATGGCGTTGTCGCAGTGGCGCTCCATGCGCAGCGGCAGGGTTTCGATGCCCTGCAGGATCAGGAAGGCATTGAAGGGGCTGATGGCCGAGCCGGTGTTGCGTAGCGGCACGGTGCGGGCGCGACCGATGAAGGCCGCCGGACCCAGCGCCTCGGTGTACACCACGCCGTGATACGACGGTTCGGGATTGTTCAGCATCGGGAAGCGTGCGGCATGCTCGGCCCACGGGAATTTACCTGAATCAACGATCATGCCGCCCAGGGAATTACCGTGGCCGCCCATGTATTTGGTCAGCGAGTAGACGACAATCGAAGCGCCGTAATCGATCGGGCGGATCAGGGTCGGGGCGACGGTGTTGTCCACGATCACCGGGATGCCGTGCTTCTTGGCCATTTTACAGATACCGGCCAGATCGACGATGTTGCCGGCAGGGTTGCCGATGGATTCGCAGTAGATGGCCGAGGTCTTGGCATCGATCAGTTTTTCCAGCGCTTCCGGGGTGTCGTCTTCGGCGAAACGCACCTCGATACCCTGTTTGGGCAGCATGTGCGCGAACAGGGTGTAGGTGCCGCCGTACAGCATCGGCACGGTGACGATGTTATTGCCCATCTCGGCGATGGTGAGAATCGCGTAATTGATCGCGGCGCTGCCCGAGCTGACCGCCAGGCCCGCAATGCCGCCTTCCAGCTCCGCGACGCGCTTTTCCAGTACATCGGCGGTCGGGTTCATGATACGCGTGTAGATGTTGCCGGGCACCGCCAGGTTGAACAGGTCGGCGCCGTGCTGCGCGTTGTCGAATTCATAAGCCACGGTCTGATAGATCGGAACGGCGACCGATTTGGTTGTCGGGTCGGTTTCGTAACCGGCGTGGATGGCGATGGTCTCGGTTTTCATGTTCTCTCCTATGGCTTGGTGGATGAATCGGATGGGCTGGCCCTGCGGCCGCGAGCCTGGAAATCGGTGTGCTCGTAAACAAGTCCCAGCCAGTTATTGACGATTCCCTTGGCAGTATCGCGCCAGGTATTGTCGAGCAACGGCTCGATGTGCTCATCCGGGAATTCCGGCATGGGGTGCGCCTGCTGTCTGGCGGCGAGTAGTTCGTCGCGGTAATGATTCACGATCATCAGGACATCGTCGTTGAAATAGTTCTCCGGGCAGGGCGGGTAATCCCCGCGCTCACCATGGTAGAAGCGGGTCACTTCGCGTTTGTATTCCTTGAGCAGGCTATTGGTGTCGTATTCGGGATGCCCCTGGAAATACACGATACCGAACTGATCAGGGCTGACAGCCATGTGCACGCCCGCAGTGGCGCTCTCGATGAGAATTGTCAGTCCTGCTTGTTCCAGAGAATCGCGATGCACCGCGTTGAAGCGCGAGTGCGGCACATCGAAACGGGTGTTGATGTCGCGCAGCAGGGGGTGTTCTTTGTGAACAACATGATGGTTGTAAACACCCCACAGCTTGCCAGCCGGCAAGAGCTGACGATCTATATGATAGAGCTGTTTAACCAGCGCATGCGTGGCAAGGCATGAGCACAGCACCGAGGTGACGTTTTCAGCAGCCCATGCCATCACCTCTTTCAACGGTTCCCAGAAAGGCTCCTGATCGAGCGACGGATTGGTAACATTGGCACCGGTGACAATCAGCGCATCCAGACCCATGGCGCGGATATCATCGAAACTTTTGTAGTAATGCTCGATGTAGGCCTGCGATTCCGGCCCTCTCGGAAGCGCCGGCAGAGTGAATGGATATACAAAGAACTGGGCGATCTGGTTGCAGCTGCCGACCAGTCGCATGAACTGCATCTCGGTGGCGGTGAGGGCGGCGTCGGGCATCATGTTGAGCAAGCCCACATGCAATTCGCGAATATCCTGACGCAGGGCATCGTCCAGCGACAAAACCTTCTCGCCGTGCTGGCGAAGCTTCTCGAAAGCGGGCAGAGGATGATGTGCAACCAGCGGCATGCAGTAAACTCCCTTCGGGCTGCATCATCGGCAGCGAGAACAGGAAGCATACGCTCTAAACACATTCGCTGTCGAACCGGGTATCACTGGAAGCCCGCCAGAAGCTCTACTTTCAATCTGTCGCCTTGACGGGGGAGGTTTACGTGTTGACCTGAACGCCTACGATCTCTGCGGCAGCGCGAGCCGTGCTACCGGCAACGAAGTGCTCAATTCATCTGCTTTGCTGTGAGCCGCGACAACTTCGAATCCGGTTTTCGGACGCCGGTTCGGTTCCCAAAACGGGAATCGAATTGGCCGGTTCCGACCTCGATCACCCACCCCGGGGCGCGAACATGATGATGCTCATGCCGAGCAGCGTCACGGCCACGCCGACAAAATCCCAGACATGAGGCCGAACTCCATCCACCAGCCACAGCCATACCAAGGCGACAGAAACATACACGCCTCCATAAGCCGCATAGACACGGCCCGCCGCCGTTGGGTGCAGAGAAAGCAGCCAAGCGAAGAGTGCCAGGCTCGCAGCGGCTGGCAGCAGAACCCACGGCGAGGCAGACTTCTTCAACCATAGGTATGGCAGATAGCAGCCGACGATTTCGGCAACGGCCGTGACAACAAACAGCCCGAAGGTATGCAGAACGGTCATGCGAAAATACTCCTGACCAGGTAGGCCGTATAGCCCACATAACAGGCCAGCAGCACCGCGCCCTCGATGCGGTTAATGCGGCCCCGCCCCCGGAACCCATAGCCGATAACGAACAGCGACAGGGTCAGCGCGGCCATCACCAGCATGTCCCGATTGAAGACTTCCGGCCCAACGACCAGCGGATGAATCGCACCGGCGATGCCCACCACCGCCAGGGTGTTGAACAGGTTGGAGCCCAGGATATTGCCGAGAGCGATATCATGTTCGCCCTTCCTGGCTGCAATGATTGATGAAGCCAGTTCCGGTAGCGAAGTGCCCACGGCGACGATGGTCAAGCCAATGATCAAGTCGCTGACTCCGAATCCATGAGCGATCTCCACCGCGCCCCAGACCAGGATGCGGGAACTGACAATCAAAAACGCCAGCCCGACCACCAGCCAGAAGACCGCCCGGTGGATGGGCATGGCGCGATTTTCCAGTTCCTGCTCCATCTCGCTTCCCAGCGCATCGGCTTTTTTCTGCATGCCCTGCCAAATAGTCCAGGCCATCAGCCCGCCGAATACTGCAAGCAGCACAACAGCATCGAACCGGGTAATTTCACCGTCCCAGAGTTGCCATGCCGCCAGAGCGGTCACCACCGTGAGGATAGGCAGCTCCTTACGCAGAACCTGCGAATGTACGGCGATGGGGCTGATGAGTGCCGTGATCCCCAGGATCAGGGCGATGTTGGTGATGTTGGAGCCGTAGGCGTTGCCCAGCGCAATCCCCGGATTGCCCTGCGAGGCGGCCAGCGCCGACACCACCATCTCCGGCGCGGAGGTACCGAAACCGACGATCACCATGCCGATCAACAGCGGCGGCATACCGAAATGGCGGGCGGTGGAGGACGAGCCCTCCACGAAGCGATCAGCGCTCCAGACGAGGAGCACGAGGCCGAATACAACGGCGATAATGGCGAGTGTCATACGAATTAAACATTCCTTAAAAGCCGATGGACCAGATCACCCTTTGGGCGGATACGGATCGTTCCCGTGGCTGTCCTTGTTCTGGATTTTCCCGTCCTTGCCGTGGACGTAGAACTCGGTGCCTTGGTTCTGGCTGATCTTACGCCCGGCATCGACGGCTTCCTGCTTCTTGTCGAAGTGGCCGCTGCTACGAGCCGTGCCGTCTTTTTTGACATCCCAACCGCCGTCGGCGTTGGGCACAACATGATGTGATCCTGGTTTCTTTGGCATGTTTGCCTCCTGTCTACTTGTGAAAATTTCCGGACGAGATTTGCAGTATGTACATCAGCCACGAATCGGTCCTGAGGAGAATGGCCCTGAGCTGTTCATCGGTCAGCGCAGTCTCCAACTCGTGAACCCGATTGAACAGCTCGATCATCTTCACCAGTGCCCGGGTATCGTGCATCAGGAAGTCGGTCAGCGGATCGTTGTTCAGCTCCCGGCAGACATAAAGCACCCTGGCTCGACGAGTTGGCTTGCCGTCATGTAGCAGGTCCTTCTGATTGGACACACACGGAATCCACGCGGCGACGAGATCATCGGGTGCCAATCGCCTGAGCAGATGGTTCCACAGCTCCCTGAGCGAGCTCAGTATGTGCCTTGCCCGGTCGGCATTGTTACCATACAGGGCATCCCGAGCGCCGATGTACGGCCGAGCGAGCCCTGGATCGACCTGCTGCAGAAGAGCGATGCAGCCCGATGTTTCCAGCTCAGCTTCTGCGACAAGCTGAATTTCGGTTTCGGCCTCGTCCTCATCCCGTTCATCCCAGGGGCGAAGGGTTTCGAGCGCGAAGCTGGTGGTGTAGATTTCACGGGTGGCCCCAGGCAAAACGAAGGCAGGCAGACGCGTGATGTCCGAGATCTCCCGCAGTGACTCTGCCAAACTCCCATACGAGGCAGCCGCGTGAGCTATCGAGCTTTCCAGTCCCGAGATGACCGGCATCTCGATCTGGAACCGACTCTTTATGGCCTCGAAATCGATGCCCGCCATGAGCCGTTCTGTGGCTGTAAGTCGCAGGGAGGTATCACACAGGGCCAGCTTGGCAGAGGCCTGAAGCTGTGAAAGGTGCGAGAAGTCGTGCTGGATGGGCTTGATTGTATCAAGCCATGACTGATGTGTAGCCGTAAGGCTCTCGGCAATGCGGCTTGTTGCGGTGGGCTGCTTTATCAGCTCCTGCCAGTGTTGATTGGCACTTGCAATCTCCTGTATCCGGGTCATGGCTCCAGACATTTCGAGGGCGCGACTGATTTCCAACTGCTGACGACGGATGGGTTCCAGCGTGCGTTCCATTTGCTCGATTACGCTCAGATAGGACGGCTTAGCCAACCGGTTGATGGCCTCCATGTCCTGATGGAGCTTGGCGAGAGCAGATTTTGCAGTTTTCAAATTGTCTGACATATAACCACGATTTGTTGATTGCGTTTCCCGTTACATGAGTTCATTCATTCGCTCCTGGAAATATCTTGGGTATTTTTCCATCACCGCATTGGCTCCGTCCCGGTCTTTTTTCAGCGCCTTCACGAGATCCTTCATCTGGGTCGCTGCCAGGTTCAAGGATGCAGCGAGGTCCTGAGATATGACTCGGTCCGAAAAGCCAAGCTCGTAAAGGGCAATGGTGGTTTCCGTGGGCAGACCATATTTCAGGCGCTTTTGGAAAAGCTGCAGACGATTGATCGGGTCGCCTGTTCCTTCGCGGTCCAGCATTTCTACAAATTCACACAATGCACTCACAAGAAGAGCTCCATCATAGGCAAGCCCGCCCTCGCAAATATCAATGATATTTTCGATTTTGACTTTCCTCGGCCTCTTTCCTTTACCGAGCTTGCATTTATTTTTGTCGGCAATTCGGAAAAGCTCATGAAATGGGGTCCCTGAAATCCACTTCTTCGCAATTTCTTCCAGGATGTCCTTCTTGTCGAACTTATTGAAAGCTCTGTTGTGTATATGCTCCGTTATTAACGGCCATATGAGGGCAATAACTTCGTCTCCATTTTGGGCGGCAATAAGTTCATCAGCGTTATTTTGTACCCATCCCTCAATCGCCTTGGCATCGTTGACACCATATAATGTTTTACCAAATGCTTTCCGCCGGTTAGCGTCAGTAATATTTTCAGATATGTTTTCAGCTAGAAGCTTGAACAATTCTTGAATCTGCTCCCGTTTCTCATCATCAGCTAAGAAGTACGCCAATGTCTGTTCCGCGAGATCAGCAATGTCTTCTTCCATCAGCCCATTATCAACAGCATCCCAGTTGGAGAGAAGAAAGCCTTCGATGGAAGCGAGAGTCAGGCTGAAAAATTCGAATTGCGGTTTCATCGCATCGACCGTGAACCCGTTTCCACCGTGTTGTTTAGCAATCTTGCCAATAATTTCATTCAGGGAATCCCACCCGGCTATATGAGCTTTGGCAAAAGACAGGATGTCCCATGTCAGCGTATGATTCTTTTTGTCCTTTGACTTGGTGCGGTCATTCCGAATAGCCAGAGGGATCAGTTGAAAGAGGCTGCTTGCGCATTCCTCTGACTTGGTTGGATCAAGCAGCTCCTTGACTATATCCCACCGCCAGCCGTCTTTTCGGTTGCGTCGCTTGTCATACACAATCGGGTCTGCAAACAGAATGCTGCCTTCAGTATGCATACCGGCGCGACCCGCTCGGCCAATGAGGTTATGTGTTGCATCCCGTGTGATTATGTCCCCGTTCGTAGCTGGCCCTTGTTTCGTGCCCGCGAACTGATGCAACATCTGATTGAATCGTTTACACCCTGCGGGGAGGCAACAAGCGCCAGCCCCATAGCCGGGTCAAGGGCAGGCGGCGTCTTTTTGCCGCCTGGCGAAGCGCACCCTTGACGCGGCTACGGGGCGATACCCTCTGGTATGGCTGTAAGCGCGGCAGTATCGCGCTTACAGCCATACCAGACCTGGGGGGTTATCCTCCGGATTTACATGAAATGACACAGACGACGCCATCCCATGAGCCAAGTTCATCCTCTTGCCCGAACCACCCCTCGCACCCGCGCCGAGATCAACGCCTCGCCGGACTCGATCACTGTACTCTCCGATCGTTACAACATCAGCCTCGCGACCGCACGCAAGTGGAAGCAGCGTGATGACGTTCAGGATCGTTCGCACCGCCCCCACACACTCTGCACGACACTGACACCAGGGCAGGAAGCCGTGGTAGTGGAACTGCGGCGCACCCTGTTACTTCCTTTGGATGACCTGTTGGCCATCACCCATGAATTCATCAACCCTGCCGCCTCGCGCTCTGGGCTGGATCGCTGCTTGCGCCGCCACGGAGTCTCCAACCTCAAAACGCTGCAACCCGAGATTGAGGGTGAAGAGGCGCCGAAGAAGACCTTCAAGGACTACGAGCCGGGCTTCCTGCATATCGACATCAAATACCTGCCGCAAATGCCCGACGAAACCCAGCGGCGGTATCTGTTCGTCGCCATCGACCGGGCGACACGATGGGTGTACTTCCGCATCTACCGCGACCAGACCGACACCAGCAGCACCGACTTCCTGCGTCGGGTGAAGCAGGCCGCGCCGATGAAGATCGTCAAGCTGCTGACCGACAACGGCAGTCAGTTTACGGATCGCTTTACCAGCAAGAAGAAGAATGAACCCACAGGCGAACATGTGTTCGATCTGGAATGCGTTGCGCTGGGCATTGAACATCGTCTTTCACCGCCACGGCATCCCCAAACCAATGGCATGGTCGAACGCTTCAATGGCCGCATCAGCGATCTGGTCAAACAGACCCGTTTCGGATTGTGCAACATCTTTTCTGTAAAAGTTTGCAGGCGATTCCATTGGGATGATGAGATCAGTCTTTCAAGTTGAGATAGATTTTGCCTGTCATCCAGTCTTCGTCGCACTCGGCGAGAAGTGCCGAGACGAGGCGGAGGCAGGACGCGGTGTTGGGGAAGATCGACGCGACACGAGTGCGGCGCTTGATCTCGCGGTTGATGCGTTCGAGGCCGTTGGTGGTACGCAGTCGAATCCGCTGCGCATGCGGCAAGTCGAACACCGCGAAGCCCTCAGGCAGGTTCTCCTCGGCCCACTGAGAGAGCTTGGATGCGTCCTTGCTCCAAGCCTCAATGGCTTGCTTGAGCAGGCGTTCCGCTTCGCCCCGATCCGGCGCATTGAAGATTGCCCGAATGCGTTGTGCCACGGGTTTGCGCTGATCGAGGCGGGTGACATAGGCTTGCGCATTCTGCTGCAAATGAAACTGGCAGCGCTGCCAGGGCACGCTGGGCAAGGTCGCCCGGCGGGCCGCATTGAGTCCGGCATGAGCGTCGGAGACGATCAGCTTGACGCCCTTGAGGCCGCGCCGGATCAGGCTGTCGAGGAACGTGCGCCAATGCACCTCCGCCTCGGACAGCGCCACCGACACGCCCAGTACCCGGCGATGGCCATCCTTCGTGATGCCGGTCGCCACCAGTACGGCGCAGTCGACCAGCCGCCCGCCTTCGCGCACCCGCTCGTAGCGGGCATCGAGAAAGAGGTAAGGCGTTTCATCCAGAGGCCGTTCGCGCCAGGCCGCCAAGCCGGCATCGAGCTGCTCGGCGGCGCGACTGACCTGGGTCAAAGAGATCGACACCTCCGGCCCCAGCAGTTTCACCAGGATATCCGTCACCTTGCGGGTGGAGACGCCCTGCACATACATCTCGGCCAGCGCGATGTTGAGCGCCTGTTCGGTGCGCGTGCCCTTCTCCAGGGCGCTGGGATAGAACCCGCCGCCGCGCACCTGGGGCACGTCGAAAGTCAGTTCACCGACGCGGGTCATGACGGTCTTGGGCTTGTAGCCATTGGCGTAGTCGATTCGCTCGGCAGTGCGTTCATGCGGTCGGGCATTGAGAAAGTGGTTACGTTCGATCTTGCTCGCTTCATTGACCAGGATGCGCAGGGCTTCGCCAGCACCGTCCAATCCGTTGGCCAGCAAGGCCGCAAAAGCGGCGTCCAGGGGGTGATGTTCGATGCGATGCGCCATGATGCTCGACTCCTTCGTGAGAATGGGTAAGAATGCCCCGAAGAAATCGACTGCGGGTGCTGCCTGCCGGGGTTTCGCCGCGAGGCTGTGCCGCCCTTCGCTCTTCGGGCGCTACGCGCCCTCATCGCTACGGCCGGCACAGCCTCGCAAAACCAGCAGGTTACGAATTTACAGAACAGATGTTGCACTAACCCGTTTCGCCTCAGCAGCCGAGTTGGAAACCACCCTGGAACACTATTTGAAAATCTACAACCACCACATCCCGCAGCGAGCTTTGAACCACCAGACACCCATCCAGGCATTGAAAAAATGGCAGACGGAAAAACCCGAATTATTCGTCAAGCGCGTTTATAAACAGGCGGGACTTGACAGTTATGAAAATCCCGAACCTTGATGCGCTCCATGCCCTGGTAGACACTGGTAACAATGAGGTATCTGATTGGAAGATTTACGCCCTGCGCCAGTGTGGAGGTGCAAACAACGAACCGCACGAGGTTTTCACGCATAGCGTGTTCCACTGAAAGGCGGATGCCATGTGGTGTATTGCCGTGATGAGAAAATATGCCGTGCTCGGCACTCATTGAAGCCGATGCTTCAGTTCCAAGATTCGCAACATGGAGGTAATGGAGCCGTGCAACCTCCCTTCGGTCTGAGAATTCTTGTGGGAGTGGAAGCGGAACACCACGATCAATGAATTCCACCGCTTTTTCACAGATGCTTGTCGCTGTTGATTTTTTGCCACAGAAGATGGCGATGCTTCCATTAGGGGCCAGTTTTATACCGAGATAGAGTGCAATGGCCTGGCCATCGTCTTTCTCTGGAAAGTGGCGATCTTTCTGCTCTCTGCCTCTTCTCCCGAGATTGAATCTTTCAATCACCCTCGGAACGAAAAACTCGTTTTGTTCGGCGTCACGGCTGTCGACGTACTCGATTCTTCCCAACTGATCGAGCCAGCTCGCGAACCCGACTGACCTGAAAGTCGGAATCAGGGTTGTGCCTTCGACGACATTAGGCTCGCCGTTCAGCCATTCTCCGACGGCCTCGGCATTGCTGATGACCGCTGAGATCAGCACCTTCTGGGTTCCTTCGGGAATCATGGAGCGCAGTGATGTTAGGAGCAGCTCGTATGTGATGCCTCGTGTGCCGCTGTCAAACTGGTGGCCTTCATCAAAGACCAGCAACCCAACGTGGCCAGCCAGCTCCGGCGCGTGCCGAAGGACGTAGACCAGCTTCTCGGGGGTTACAACCAGGATCTGTTGGTGCCCCAGGAGTTCGGCAATCTCGAAGTCGGTCTGTAGGGCATCGGATAATTCATCCACCTTGGTAGGTTCGTTGTGGAATGCCTCGACAAGGCTGTTCTTGATCTCATGGCACAGCGCCCTGAACGGGGCGATGATGATGGCCAGTGCTACGCGGTCAGCCAGAAACGCGCTTCGAAGTATCAGTTCCGTTGCCTTCGTTTTGCCAGCGCTAGTGGGCATTTGAACGATGGCAGACTCGCCTTTGAGAACATCAGCCTTGCCCAAAAGGTGTTGCGCAGGCCAGAGTTCCTTGATGAACGAATCCTTTTGCAGCGCATGGAGCCATTTGTCGCGGGGTAGCCCGGAATATGATGGTAGGGCTTTCCAAGCGGAATTTTCGAGTTTTTTCCTCAGAACGGCCGCGATCACATCACCAAAGAGAAGCTGCCTGGGCGTGCCGAATTCATAGACGGCGTCCCTCAGCTTCGTAGCCAAATCGAGAAGATTTTCTTCGCCATTCCCATCCTCGAAAAACTGGAGAATCCATCTTGAAATCCCGTCGATGAATCCGCCAAAGGGTCCCTCAGTTCCATCAAAATAGGTTCCCAGATCGGCCTGCAACAACCAGAGCAACAGGTCTTCCAAACCATCGCCATCCAGATCCGGGCAGTCGCCATCGATGCGCTTCGCCAATACCGACGCGCTTCCGGGAAGCTCGCACAGGTAATAGGAGGCGGAGCCAAGAAGCACAAGGTATGGATCAAGTGTCTCATTCAGCTTTGATTGGAGATAGGAATCAAAAAAGCGGGCAGAAAAAAGCAGATTGGTTCTCAGCTCCAAGAGGGAACCTGCTGAATCTGGCTCTTCCCGGCTGATAGCGGCGGCAAGGTCGCCCAGCAGGCCAATCGAGATGGTGAAGAGCTTGGCCGGATCTTGGGTGATTTTGATGTGATGCTCTTCCGGAACACTGTACTCGAGCATCTTGGCCTTTGACCGTGTAACACCAAGTAGGAGTTGGGATTTCTGTTCAGGCCTCATCCGCAGCCCTCCTGTAGAGCTCGTGGACGAGTGCCATCATCTGATCCCCTTTGATGACCACTAACGCAAGGTCACCTGAATGCGGATGAGAGGAGGCATCGGTCGAGGATGTCAGGTGGCTGTCAAAAAGCGGATTCTCAAAAAGCGCGACAGCTCCATAAACTTCCTTGTATGGGTGATCTACTTCGTTCTGAAAACGCTCGATCTTTTCGGCATCATCAAGCTCATTGCGGCCATGCAACCTTTGCTTGATGGCATTTAAAGACTCCGCCTTCCTGGTGATGTCCTTTGCCGAACCATCGACTGCATCTTGAAGTCGTGCTGTTGGCTTCTTTCCCGAGAACTGTGCCTTCGCTTCAAAGATCGCCAGCTTATCCTTCGAAGAGGATTTGCCATCCTTGACGATATGAAAACCGATGATGTCACTGCCTTTTGTCGATTCATTCCGGATGGTTTTGTCACCGTAGCGAGTGCGTGGAACCCAGTAGCCGTTCAGATATTCAAGAAAATCGGCTACCAGCACTTCGCCGAAATCGCCAGCGCGAATGCTGGGGCCTGGTGCAGCTTTGGGGTCAGGAAACTTTATGCTGTTGAGATATTCCGAGCGAGAGCATTTGTACCCTCTGCGCCAATAATCGATTTCGCTGTCAAAGCAATAGTGATTTCGAAAGTGTTTCGCCCATGATGAGAGCACATCGTCGTCGTCCTGATGTTGGAACTCCCAGACCTCCACCTCCTTGCCGTCGGTAGTCTTAAGTCGTTCGCCAGTGTTGACGAGCCATTTAGTGTGCTTCGATGTCCAAGGCATCCTAAATATTTCCTATCCAAAATTGGCCAGCGTTCATCGTTGGCATACCCCTGCCATCCACTCGATTGCCCCATCAACATCGAAATACCTTCTCCCATAAGCCAAATCACGTAGTTCCTTTGGGATGAGAGGGTCATGCTTTTCAACAATCGTATCTGGTACTTGACGGGATAGCTCCTCCGATGTTGGATACTCGTCATGGACGATTGCTCGTACAGATCTATAAAAGGTATCGAGGGTGCAATTCCTTATGTCAATGACGCCACCAAAACAATCCGCAGCCAAACCTGCACGACGAAGCAGAACGGTTATTGTGGTGGTGATTTGATCGCCACACCATGGAAGGACGTGAACCGTACCTCCTATTTGTATCAAGCTGGTGCTCTCTAACCCCAACGAGTGGAAACAATCTATGCCTTCAGACAGCGTCTCCTTGGCTGTCTTGTCCAAATAAATCGGCATAGCTTTGTCGATGTAAACACGGCGCATTTCTTGTCTCACGATATCGTGGACAGATTGTCCGTCGCCTCCAAATTTAGGAGGTCTGCCGCCAGTAGCTCTTTTTAACGCAATAACTTTCTTGTCCGAGTTAATGTCCAGCACCTCCCAACGCTTGCCAGCAAATATGATTAGCTGCCCAACAACAAGCGGCTTATCTATTGGAACAGTGCCTATTACTCGCGCTTCGCATTCAAGGCGGTATTCTTCCGGAGTATTGAAAGCGGTATAAAAGTTATAGTTTTCAACGAGTCTCTCGCCTCTTACTCCTAAAACGAGTTGTCCATCCCGCATTTGTGTTATTAAATTATGTTCGCCGAGAGCCTTTAATAAGCCAACGTAAATTTGTTGATCAACCAAACAAAAAGGTCCCGTTTCACACAACAAAGACCATAATTGATTTGCGCGAACACCCCCATACTGACCAATTACTGATAACGTTTGCTGAACAAGGGTGGAAAGATGGTATTGGTTGCCTGGAGCTGGCTCACACCATTTTTTAAGAAGTAGGTTTATCATTGCGATGCATTGCACCGTTTCCACGCGGAGCCTATCTAAAAGGTGGCTCTTTACTGTAATCTCATCTTCAGGGATGAAAAGTCGCAATATTGCCGCGTCACCTCGGCGACCAGAGCGACCAAGACGCTGGCGTAAGCTCGCCACAGAATGGGGTGCTGTTACTTGGGCGATTGAATCCACACTTCCGATATCAATACCCAACTCCAGGGTCATGGTACAGACCGCAGAAGTTGGTAAGTTGTCTTCCTGGAGTCGCGCCTCAAGGCTCTCCCGAATCTCCTTGGAAAGGCTACCGTGGTGGGGGAAGAATTCGTTTGGCACACCATTCTTTTCGCAAAAGTCCGATAGGGTCGCGGCGATCTCTTCTGTACGCCCGCGACTATTAGCAAAAATCAGATGCGATTTTCCGCGCAAAATTTTATAAAGGTCGTCGACTATCTCTTCAAATCCAGTGGTCGATTCCTCGTTTTCACTGCCTTTGTTAAGATAGCCTCTTAGTTGAATTTTCAGATCTGAGTGAGATGTACTTGATTCAATAATTTTGTATGGGTAGTTTTTTGTTGAAGGTCTCAAGAAACGTGCTACCTGTTCCATATCGCCCAAAGTGGCACTAAGGGCAATCCTTGGAACAATCCGGCCAAGCATGAATTCGATACGGTGCATAAGAGACTGTAGTTGGCAGCCCCGCTCCGTGCCTAGAAAAGCATGGAACTCATCTATAATAATGTGGCTTATCGATGAGAAACCCTTACTGCACCAACCGGCCTGATTCAGCAATAAGGATTCCAGCGATTCAGGCGTGATCAAAATTATGCCACTGGGACTTTTCTTTTGTTTGTCTTTAACGGAACGGAGCACATCCCCATGCCATGGTGTTACAGGGAAACATAGAATTTCACTAAGGCTTCGAAGTCTGCGGAATTGATCGTTTATCAATGCCTTTAGTGGGCTGATATATAAAATTCCGACTCCATCCGGTTTTGTTTCAGTGATACGAGAGCAAGCAGGAAGGAAAGCTGCTTCCGTCTTTCCTGCTGCGGTTGACGCACTGATAATAACATCACAGTTTGCTTTTAGAATTGGCTCAATTGCACGTTCTTGAATGTCTCTGAGCGCAGTCCAGTTCTGTGTCCAAATCCAACGCTGAACATCTTTGTGTAATAAATTGAACCCAATGGACTCGCTCATTCTGGACCTCAAAGTTGAAAAGTGGCCAATTCGTCATCGCTGTCCACATCAATTCCAGGCATATCCGTATTGTGCTCCTCCTCCAAATGCACTTTTTCAATCAGCTGGTTCCAGCGAAGATCTGCGTTTTGGTCAAGGACCGCCAAAAGATCAACGAACACCTTAATAGTATTCCGAGGTGTTCGGAAATATGCATCCCCAATTCGATTTGAGCAATGAGCTAAAAATGCCGTTAGAGCTTCATCAGGGAGAAGATATTTGTTCTCGTCTCCAGAAGCATAAACGTGCCGGAGATTTCTCAATAGAATAAGCAACTCTTCCGGTGCCAGGTTGGCAAGATGTAATGTTGGAGAGGAATAATCGATGACTCCTGCGGAACGGGCAAATGAATTTTCAGCCAAACGCGAATGCAGTGCCTCATAGCTATAGAGCCCTTTTCTTGGGTCAAGAAGAAAATCGGGTGTGCCCCCCAAGAGAAACCCGATGTGCTCCGCACTGCCTTGTAAACAGTCATTTAGAATTCGAAGTATCTGCTCATAATTTGAGACTCTAGCTTTCTGGCTGGAAAGCTTGTAAAGATTTACCATTTCGTCAAGATTGACAAGAAGCCCGTTATACCCGGCTTGACGAACAAATAGACTTAGAAGTTTGAAGTGGTCATAAACGCTGCCATCATCGACTATAGTCCGCACTCCTAATGAGTTCCTTGCATCAGTCTTTGTTGTAATTTCCCCACGCAACCAACGCACGGCATCCGATTTGAGCTGTTCATTGTCCTGCTCGTATCCCTCCCAGTACGCGCCTATTACTTTTGCAAAATCGTACCCGCCGACAAGCTCAGACAAATGACTTAGTTGTTCCTCAATAATCTCTGTCACAGATTTGCCGGTGGCGTCGGCTTGTTTTCTAGCTTCTGTGATAAATCGTTCGACTACGCTAGTGAGGGCATTCCCCTCTGGCTTTGTCCTGGTTGAAAGATTTCGTACCAGTTCGGCATACAGGTTGCGGGCTTGCCCTCCAGTGGCATGCAGTCTTCTGTCCGGGGAAAGGTCGGCATGGATTGTTACCAACCCCTTCTCGAGGGCGATTGTCCGAATCAGCTGCAGGAAAAAACTTTTTCCAGAACCGAATTCGCCTATTATGAATCGAATTGATGAACCTCCATCAGAGATCCGCTCTATATCTTTAAGAAGAGCCTCTACCTCTCGAGCTCGCCCAACTTGAATGTGTTGCAGCCCTGTCCGTGGAGTTACGCCAGCACGCAAAGATTGAATTATGGCGTCACGCTCCCGGGGACGAAGTTGTTGCTTATTGTTATTGGACATTTACTATCTCCCTCGCAAGATTTACATCGACAAAGACCGGATCGCCGTCATCAATCAAAGGCGCATTTGCATTGTCAAAAGACCATTCGTTAAGCACTTCCATTGCGCCATCAACCATTAAGCCAAGCTCCTTACACAGATCGTGTATCGAGCTACGTTCCCAAGTTTCTTGTTCTAACAGACGATGGAAGAAGTTTTGGTGCGCTTTGTCCAGGGCAGCCAAAGGATTCTCCGATGGGGAGAGAGTCGTGATGATATCGTTTTCGGCCTGATCTTCTTGGTCTGAAAAAATCCCTTCCAGCACACCCTTAACTTGACGTGTCTCTTCTGTACGAATTCGGATCAACTCCTCATTCAAGCTAAAGCCCTTCGGTTTTACAGGTTCAACGGTAGGCGTTGGAATAGAAAAAGCTGGCTCGGTATCTCGTAAACCGACGGTTACTGGTTCATTTGCGGCCGCCAAGGTATGGAGGTCGCTTGTAACTTGCTCCTTATTCAGGCCGAGAGTCGAGTAGAGTTTTTCTAGATGCTTGACTTCCTTCGGGTCGATTCGTCCATCCGCAAAGGCAACTGAGATCAATATGTGACTGATTGCCGTTTTTTCAGCTGTACTGACCTCGGTAAGTCGCTGCTTGATGCCTGCTGTTCCTTGCGGTGTATTGAGGCACCACTGAAGTAACGCAAGCAAGGAATCCTTCTCTATTTGAGTTAAGTCACGATTTTCATTCACTAGACTTTGCAGTGTCGCTTCCTCTGCCGGAGAAAGATCGTCGTCAATTTGGCTAACCATTGCACCAAGCCGAAGAATGGTGCCAAGTGTCCGATATTCCCGGGATGGACGGAAATCTATGCCATGCCCATTTGGGAAAATAGCTACCTTGCCATCGAGATTTGGCTTTATGTTATGGAATCGAATATCGGGTGCTATCCCAAAACCCATTCCTTCAACTAAAGCGGCTAGATTTTCCGATTCCTTTTTACCGATCTGTAGAGGTGACTTCTCGCCAAAGCACTTATACAAGCTTTCCACCGATATGAGTCCCACGCCATTTGTACATACTTGAGCAAGTTGCGATTTGGCTTTTTGGGCCGCCGGAGACTGATTCATTAATTCTTTAGGTAGCAAAGCCAGTGCTGCGAGTGAGTTTGGATCGTTATCCTTGCGCCCAAGAAATCTGCTGTATGGGTCCAAGTCAATTGTGCATTCCTCAACTAATGAACTTAGCTTTTTCAGAGGTGCAGTAAGAATGAAGGGATTTGGCAAATCTGGAACCTTAAGTTTCAGATCTCCTCTGATAGATGAACTCGCGGCACGGTATTCAAGTTTCAAGGGCGTTTTGTTTGGCTTAACAATTAACCCCTCCCCAAACTGATGTTTATAGCGACGGGAAAATAGTTCTTTGAACTCTTTTGCGCAGCGTCGCGCTGGGGTTCTCAGTCCAAATTCTGGATGAAGTATTATCCATTGGAGGGCTACATCAGAAGGTATTGGTTTTCCTGCTGCGACATATTTTGCCAAGACAACCTGAAATGGCTCCGAACAATATCTGTCGTTAAAATCAAGGTAACCAGGAACAGGTTTGTCGCTCTGATAAAGTACCCATTCCATAGCGAGAAGATTGCTTGCATAACCACGAAAAGAGCGATTCCCGCCATAAACCTTCAGCAGGCGATTGACCTCTTGAACTATTTCGGCCCGTTCGGCAGCAGGAACGGAACCTTTTTGGCCATCAACGAATAACCTTCGCTCCAACCCGTAAAAAAACAGAAATACATAACCCATATTTGCCTCAGGCTCAGAACGACCGCCTGTCAACCACTTTAAATAGGCCCCACGGCATCTTGGCGATATACGAGCGTACTGCGGCCAGTAACTCATTTCATCACCACCATCCCAAGGTTCCGCTGGTGACACTTTGAGCTTGGGATTAATAAGGCAAGCATCGTTGTCATAACCACTGGTATCCAGCAGAGTCTCACCGACATAAATCAGTCCGCCTGTAATGTCGTAGCCCTGCACACTGACACTCTGACCGGCGCTATACCACTTTGCTGGCTTACCGCTGGGTCGTTCATAACGCTCGGAATCAACGTATCGACTTGGCCCCGAGACCTCAAATCGGACTGTGACTTCGGGTCTAACCGGGGGCTTTTTGCTGGAGGACGCACCCTTAACGACCCGATAAATCACATAAACGATGATTATTCCAATGATTATTTCCATATGCATTCCCCGTGGTTAGCCGCCAGCACCAAGCTTGTGCTTCACATCAACATCAAAGTTCTCGGCATTTATCTTAGATGTGAGACGGTCGTTATTCAAAACTCGAAGGACGGTTTCAATGTCGTCTTCGGTGACAAGTAGTTTTCCGTCAGGTGAGTATTGAATTCCCCAGCCATCTTCTTCGCTTACCTTTTTCAGGCTGGTCAAAAAGTTGGGGTCTTTGTAGTAGCCCGCTTTTTTGACTTGGGACAGCCTTCTCAGGTGACGAAGATTATTCCCAACCAGATCGGATACCGCAGCCGCATTTTCAAATAGCCCAAGTGAAGAGAACTCTTTGACGATTTCGTCACGGTTCCGCTCCATGCCTTCTCGAAAATTCAATGCGGTTTCGAAGTTCTTCTTGTCTGCGATAAAAATAATGCCGTCATAAGTGAAGAAATCGACCTTGCCATCGATACGGAAAATCTCCTGCTCTCCAAGGTCTACCAGCATATTATTCTGAAACACCATATTGATTAGCTGCATCACCTTTTTGGTGGTCCACCCCTCAGAAACGCGGCGAGCAGAAAAGAGAGGAGGCTGATCCTTGATGTCCAGGCGAGCGATATAAAGCCAGGAACCCAGCAGTGCTTCGTACTGGTCTACTGTCGGAGGGTCTTCACCATCTTGGAGAGTTTGAAGAATGGCTTGTAAATCCGTATCAGCGGTCGGCAAGCCAAGCAGGTTGTCATCCAAGTCGGCCGTGTTGAAATCATACTCAATCGCTACATTGGACTTCTTGATTTTTCCTGAAGTTATGCCTCTCAGCTTTTTTCTGAGTGGCTCGTCAACATTGACATGGGAAATGTCATATTTCGCACTACGCTGGATAAGCTTGCGCTTGACGACAAAGAAAGAAACCGAGGCGCTGTCCCAGTCAATTGTTTTGATCGTATCGAGTGTTTTTTTTAGCTCGTCCATGTTCACACCTCTGGGTTGCGCTCAGTTACGACATATAGCTGCTCAGATATTTCAACGATTCGACAGCGTTCGTTTTTTCGAAGGCGGGGACCCTTTACCAAAAAGAAATCCTCGCACTCATTGCCATTCCGTTCGTAATGAACGTCATAGATGTTGTACCCCATCACGGCCAGCACCGGATTGATGAAAATATTGTGGGTTTTCATGGTGAGCCAGTACATGATGAACATGAAAAAACCGAAGCTGAGCAACAGCTTCAGATTGCCGAGATCCATAACAAAAAAGGAAATCATGTATGGAATGCTGTAATTGATAAGTTCCCCGGAGCGATTGGAAACCGACTTTACGCTTATCGGGGGCGAAGAACTCTTGAGATAACGAACTGCCACCCAAAGGAGAACACAGGACAGAAGGGATAGTCCCAGGATGGGCCAAACAATCTCTGGGTGCATAACCTCTTTTTTGGCAAAATCGAAGTCCTGAATCAAAAAGATTATGGAGAGCGGCGAGTATGCACTCAGAAAAATCAGTAGGGACGACGCGAACCTTAGCTTCATGGTTGTACCTCCCATATCTCACAGGTGGTAGCGTGCAGTGCCGTTCCAGCCTGCTGCAAAACCTGCGTGGCGGCCGTTTTAACGTCCATGGCTCGCCCCCGTTGCGGATTGTTCGGCCTGTTGCTGATAGGTCACGCCGAAGATGGTGTCACCCAGCCACTTCTTGAACGACGGGTTATCGCTGAACTGTTTGAATAACTCGGTGTGGTCGGCCAACAGCTCGATCATGACCCGCTGGAGCGCGGCGTCATGTTCGATTCGGGCGGTTTTCTTGTCGTTGTTTTTCATGGCGTTCTGGTAGGCCACATCGGCACCTACCTTGGCAGGTATCTCTTCGGCGATGACCTTGCGGATTTTGTCTCCATCCTTCCACGCAATATTGCCGAACTGGTCGTTGAACGTCTTGATGATGTTGCTCAGTTGGTCCAGCTCTGGTTCCGGTTTGCGCCCGCCGCCACTGGTGGGCACGGGGCCTATTTCAGCATCCTGGTCCGCAAGGCCAACCTTCAGGCTGGTTTTAACCTCGACACGGTAGCTGTCCATGTCTATGGCTTCCAGGATGCCCCGGGACAGATCCTCTTCTTTGGGCGCAGGGAGTTTGGGAATCAGGAAATTTAGGAAGATCGACAGTTTCTCCCAGGCTGCATTCGAGAACGGCAGGATGGACGATAGAAAGCCGTAAGTTCGAGTGAAAGCCTTGGATTTACCCTTGAAATCCACCTGTCCGTCTTCGTCGAGATCGGCGTTGTAGGTGGCCACGCAGGCGTCCAGGATCGGGTCGAGCTTGTCGCGGTCCGCTCCGTTCAGGTAGAGCCCCACCAGATCGTCGATTTGCGCCTGCGAATAGACCTGGTAGCCGTCCAGATCCGATTTCAGGTCGTGCAGCTTGTTGGGGTCGGTCTCGTCACTGAGGATGGTGGTGCGGTAATAGGGCTCGAACGACTTCTGGATGATTTCCGAGTCGTTATAGAAATCCAAGACAAAGGTATCGTGCTTTTTCGGGTGGGCGCGATTAAGGCGTGAAAGCGTCTGTACCGCCTTTATGCTTGAAAGCGCCTTGTCCACGTACATCGTGTGAAGTAATGGCTCGTCATAGCCGGTCTGGAATTTGTCGGCAACGATCAGAAAGCGGTACGGGTCCTGCTGGATTTTGTCAGTAATTTGGCTGCTCGGGAATCCATTCAGCGTTGCCTCCGTGACCTTCTTGCCGCCAAACTCGTGTTCGCCGGAAAAGGCCACGATGGGCGCATACGGGCTCTTGCGCTCCCTGAGATAATCCTTGAAAGCGTGGAAATACTGGATGGCCCGCACGATGCCGTTGGTGATGACCATGGCCCGGGCCTGACCACCGATCTTGCGATGACCGATGACCTGGGCGTGGAAGTGGTCCACCATGATCTCGGCCTTCTCGCGAATGGCGTGCTCGTGAGATTCCACATAGCGGCGCAGTTTTTTCTGGGCTTTGTTGGCGTCGAAGAGCGGGTCGTCCTCCACCGTCTTGGCCAGGCGGTAATAGCTCTCCACCGGGGTGTAGTTCTTCAGCACATCAAGGATGAAGCCCTCCTGGATGGCCTGCTTCATGGTGTAGCTGTGGAACGGGTGGTGCTTCACCGTGCCGTCGGGCTGCGGGTCCGGCTCGCCGAAAATCTCCAGGGTCTTGTTCTTGGGGGTCGCTGTGAAGGCAAAATAGCTGGCGTTGGTCACCATCTTCCGGCCTTCCATGATCTTGTTGATCTTGTCCTCGACCGTCTCTTCCCCCTCGTCATCAGAGCCGCCGTAGGGCGCGGTCTCTTCCAGCACACGGTTCATGGCGGCGGTGGTCTTGCCGCCCTGGCTGGAATGGGCCTCGTCGATAATAATGGCGAACTTGCTCTGGCGGTGTTCGTCGCCGATCTCATCGAGGATGAACGGGAACTTCTGCACCGTGGTGATGATGATTTTCTTCCCGGCTTTGAGGAACTTGCGCAGGTCGCCGGAGTGTTCGGCATGGCCGACGGTGGCAGAGACCTGGGCGAACTGCTTGATGGTGTCGCGGATCTGCTTGTCGAGCACCCGTCGGTCGGTGACCACGATGACCGAATCGAACAACGCCTTGCTCTCGTGTTCCAGCCCCACGAGCTGGTGCGCCAGCCAGGCTATGGAGTTACTCTTGCCGCTGCCCGCCGAGTGCTGGATCAGGTAGCGCCTGCCAATCCCCGTCTCCCGGGCATTCGCCAACAACATGCGCACCACCTTCAACTGGTGGTAGCGGGGGAAGATCTGCTTGTACCTTTTCCTGCCGGTCTTCTCGTCCTTTTCCTCCACCACCTGGGCGTAGTTTTCCAGGATATCGGTCAACCCCTCTTTGGAGAGGGTCTCCTTCCACAGGTAATCGGTGGCGAGCCCATGAGGGTTCGGCGGATTGCCAGCGCCGTCGTTGTAGCCTTTGTCGAAGGGCAGAAACCACGAGCCCTTGCCCTTGAGGTGGGTACAGAAACGCACCTCGTGATCGTCCACGGCAAAATGGACGACGCAACGGCCGAACTGAAACAGCAGCTCCTTCGGGTCGCGGTCGCGCTGGTACTGCTGTACGGCATCGAGCACCGTCTGCTTGGTGAGCTTATTTTTGAGTTCGAAGGTGGCGATGGGCAGGCCGTTGATGAATACGGCCATGTCGAGAGAGAGCGCGGTCTCGTTGCGGCTGTAGCGAAGCTGGCGGGTGACGCTGAAGATGTTGGCCGCGAACCGTTCGGCCGCCTTCACGTTGCCTGGCGTCGGCGTGCCGTAGAAAAGGTCCACATGGGCCGGGCCGTGCTTGATTCCGCCGCGCAGCACATCCACCACGCCGCGCTTGGCTATCTCGCCCTGCAGGCGGTGCAGGAATTGTGTGCGCTTGGGGCCTTCCTCGTCGATGCCGAGAGCCTTATAGGTATCGGGCTGGGTGGCGGCGAGGAACTGCAGCAGTTTGGCCAGGTCGACGGCGTGTTCCCGGTCGTAGTCCTGCGGGTCTCCCTGGACGTATCCGGCCTCCTCCACGAGGGAGGCGACGATGATCGATTCCAGGCCCTTTTCGCTGGTGTCAGTCGGCTTCATCCATGTCCCCCTCGTCATCGAGTACGTCATCCGATTCGGCGGTTTCCTCTTCCAACGCAAGCAGCTCTTCCTCGGCGACCTCCGGCACCTCGATGCCGCGTACATCTACCTGACCGGTGACGACATCGGAAATCAGCCGGATGCGATATTCGCGCATCAGCGCGATCTCACGCTCGGCCCTTGAAATCGCCTGGCTGATCTCGGCGCACTTCTCATTGATGTGAGCAATAATCGCCCGCTGTTCCTCCAACGGCGGGAGCGGGAAGAACGCCCCCTTGATTGCACCTTGCGCCAAGCCAAAGCGAGTCACGCCGGTGGCGGCAATCCGGAACTGGTCTGCCACCGGGTCGGATGAGAATGCCCTAAACAAAAACTCGCCTTCGATTTCACCTGAGAACGGTCTGATCAAGGCCAAGTGATAGGCGCAAACGACGCCCGGAAGTGCCTCGGGAACGAAGGTAGGAATGGCGATGTCGTCCCAACTTTCGGAATCCTTGGTGATGATCACGTCGCCCGCTTTCAGCTCAAAAGCGCGAATCTCTTCCGGCGTGGCCGTGGCCTTCATGAAATCGATGGCAGCGGTGATGCGGTCGTTCTTGTAAACGTCCACGTAGTTGCAGAGCATGACCGGGACTTCGTCCTCGTTCGTGTTCTTGTCGACGCCACTTGCCCTGACCGCCGCCAGCGTGCGGAGCCGTCTAGCGTTCCAATGCTCCGGAATATCCCCGATCCATTCCACGCCGCTCGGCTTGAACTTGACCTTGGGATCAAGCCCCCGGGTCACGGCCTGGTTGATGACGTTCTGCTTCTGTTCCTTGAGCAGTTCGATGAGCCGCCGCTTGTTACGGATGAATCGCTGGGCCTTGCTTCCGGCCGCATCGAGAAATCTGGTGATGTGCCGCTGCTCCTCAACCGGCGGAACCGGCGACGGCATGCGCTTGAAATCCTGCCAGTAAAGCCGGTTGCGGTCTTTCACGATGCCCCGGGAATAGGCGTCCACCTCGTTCATGTAGGAGGCAGTGCGGAACAGATAACTGAAGTAGCGGCAGTCCACCTCAGAAAAGGGTCGCACAACGACATAGGCTGGGCTGACCAGTCCATCGACGGGGGCAACGCCCACGGCTCCCTGCCACATGCGCATCATGTTGTAGGCAATATCCCCCTGAGCCGCCCGCTTGTATTTTTCCCGGTCGGACATCACCTGCTTGCGCTTCAAGTTCTCCATGTCGCGCACGCGGACGCCGGTTTTCAACGACACTTCGAGGATGGGAAGTCCCCCAAAACCGGTCTCGTTGCGCTGAGAGAACAGACGGCCGTTCCTGAACAGATTCCAGTGAGCCGGAATATCGCCCAAAAACGGCTGCCCGGAATCCTTGTATTCTGGATACGAGGCCAGCTTCATCATTCCGCCTCCCCGACAATCTGTTCCAGCAGCCCCTCGGTTTCCTGCTCCAGGGCGTAGATGTCGGCCTTGATCTCATCCAAGGTGCGCATAGGCGCGGGCCGGTAGAAATGACGGGTAAAGGAAATCTCGTAACCCACCAAAGTCTTGTCCGGGTCGATCCAGGCATCCGGGGTGTAGGGCAGTACCTCGCGCCGGAAGAACGCTTCGATACCGCCTTCTTCCAGCAGCGGCATCTGCTCGCTGTCACGCAGGGCGGTATCCGGTTCGTACTCGACCACGCAGGTCTTGCCGTTCACCACGGCCTCGAACAGGCCGTGGATGGGGTCGGGCGTGGCCTTGCCCGGCTTGTGAACCTTCTTCAGCACCGGCGCGGCGTCCTCGCTGGTGTCGCAAAGGTCGCTTTGCAGCAGCTTCTTGCGCTTGGCGGTGAGCTTGACACCGTGCTTGTCGGCATCGGCCTCAACAGCGTCCATGAAGGCGTTGAAATCCAGGTGCGGACCGGCTCCAAGCGTCTCGGCCACGCGGCGGGCCAGGTTGGCCAGCGGCTCTTCCTTGGCCTTGGCGCAGGCCCGCTCGAACCGTTCCAGCCGGGCCGGGCTCAGGTGGACGGCGAGGCGCAGCGGCCGATCCACCGTCACCTTCCAGTAGCCGAAGGCCTCGTTGGGGAAGATCTTGGATTTCTCGGTTTCGACCGGATTCACCACCAGGTCGCAGATGGCGCGGATGTGTTCCTCGGAGAACTGGCAGTTCTTCTTGCCGAGGTTGCGCCGCAGCGGCACGTACCATTCGGTGGCGTCGATGAGCTGAACCTTGCCTCGGCGTTCCTCGCTCTTGCGGTTGGTCAGCACCCAGACATAGGTAGCGATGCCGGTGTTATAGAACGTGTTCTCCGGCAGGGCGATGATGGCCTCCAGCCAGTCGTTTTCGATGATCCAGCGGCGGATGTTGCTCTCGCCCTGACCGGCGTCGCCGGTGAAAAGCGACGAGCCGTTGTGGACCTCGGCGATGCGGCTGCCGAGGCGGGTGGTGTGCTTCATCTTGGAGAGCTTGTTGACCAGGAACATGAGCTGCCCGTCCGAGGAGCGGGTGATCATCTTGTATTCCGGGTCGCCGCCGTGCTGGGTGACAAAGCGCGGGTCCTTGATATCACCCTTGCCGCCCAGGCGCTCCAGGTCGGTTTTCCAGCTCTTACCGTAAGGCGGATTGGAGAGCATAAAGTCGAATTCCTGCGACGGGAAGGCATCGCTGGAAAGCGTGGAACCGTACTTCATGTTCTCGGCCTCGGCCCCTTCGCCTTTGAGCAGCAGGTCGGCCTTGGAGATGGCGTAAGTTTCCGGCTGCACTTCCTGACCGAAAAGATGGATGGAGACATCCTTGCCGTGACTCTGGGCCAGCTCGGACAGACGCTCCTCCGCCACGGTCAACATGCCACCGGTGCCGCAAGCCCCGTCGTAAACAAGATAGGTGCCGGATTCGATATCGTCGGCCACCGGCAGGAAGATCAGGTCGGCCATGAGCTTGACCACATCGCGGGGCGTGAAGTGCTCTCCGGCTTCTTCGTTGTTCTCCTCGTTGAAGCGACGGATCAGCTCCTCGAAAATGGTGCCCATCGAATGGTTGTCGAGCGCCGGGAGTAGCTCGTTGCCGTCCACGTCCTGAACAGGCTTGGGGCTGAGATTGACGCGGCCGTCGAGAAACTTCTCAATCAGATGGCCGAGGATGTCGGCCTCGATCAACGTAGGGATCTGGTTGCGGAACTTGAACTTGTCGAGGATCTCCTGGACGTTGGGTGAAAAGCCGTCCAGATAAGCTTCAAAATCGGCCTTGAGCTGTTGCTGCTTGGCGCGGTTCTTCAGGTCGCGCAGCGTAAATGGCGAGACGTTATAAAAGGCCTCGCCTGCGGCCTGGCAGAGCGCGGCGTGTTGGTTGGCGATTCCGGCCCCGTCAAGCTGTTTCTTCATGCCGAGCACCTTTTCCTTGCTCGGCTCCAAGAGCGCGTCGAGACGGCGGATGACCGTCATCGGCAGGATCACGTCACGGTACTTGCCGCGCACATAAACATCGCGCAGCACGTCGTCAGCGATACCCCAGATAAAATTCACGATGCTGTTGTGGATCACATGGTTCATAGCCCGTTATTACTCCTTGCGCTTCTTGTCGGTTTCCGCAGGCTCGGCCGCGCCGCCAGCCTTGACCCACGCGTCCACTTCATCTTTCTTGAACTTCCAAAGACGACCCATGCGGTGGGCGGGCATACCATGCTTGTCGATCCACTTGTAAACGGTGTCATTGCTGACCCCGAGGTACTTGCAAATCTCGATTATTGATAACCAGCGGTCTTCCATCTCGTTCATTCTCTTGCTCCACGGGCGCTTTGGTTGTTTGCCACGTCCGCCAGAGGCGAAACGGGAGAGACTGGACGCACCTCTCCCAAGTTAAAAAACTTCATCAATATACAAAGGCACTATGTGCTATGTCAAACGATCTTTACCGATTTGAGCCGATTATTTTCTATCACGCTCGATGCCAGACGCCGGAGTCAAGCCGAGTGCCGGTTTCAACACGGGGCATCCGGTAGATCCAGGCTGGAATCGAGGTGCGCTTGCAAAGCACCGCCACCATCACCCGCTGGTACATGCTGTGGCCGCCGGGCCGGAAACCTTCCAGCCGGTCGATGGGTGGCAGATCACGTTGCGGGTCGGTGAAGGTCACCAGTTCCCCATGGATCAGATCCCAGTCCCCGGTCGGGCGTCCAAAGCGCGGCGTGCCGATCCTCGGATACGACGTCGACCGGGAGAACAAAAAACTGCTGGTCA
>Ga0210017_1000048_pt1 | contig 78750 bp, 72 predicted proteins | sample CryGeyCG2014_020_FD_183966 | JGI IMG/M metagenome (GOLD analysis project Ga0210017, IMG submission 183966) | Groundwater microbial communities from aquifer - Crystal Geyser CG08_land_8/20/14_0.20 (SPAdes) (version 2) | ecosystem: Environmental > Aquatic > Deep subsurface > Groundwater | place... | reverse complement strand
CGGAAGTGGACCCACACTTACGAAGATTGGGGAATTATTTATGCGCAATTGTTAATTTACTTTGAGGAAATTTTAAAGAATTATGTCTAACTTGTTTATGAGTTTACACACTTTGATTTACACAACCAGTTGTTGTTGCACTTAATACTTGAATCCAGGTCCTTTTGATCGGCTAATAAATGAGTTTTTCCACCTGTAAACCAAATTATTTCGCTTCAAGGGTAAATTATTCGCCTTAAAATCCAATTATTTTCACTAATACAGAAATTCTCTACCTTCAAACATAAATTATTCATAAAGAAATATAAATCCTGCCGCTTGTAGGATAATTTATTCCGCTTCAAATATTTTTCCGGCGCCTTAAAACTAAAATATTTTGCTTAAAAGGTTTTTTCTAACGCTTCAATGGTAAATTATTTCGCTTAATGGGGAAATCATTCCATAGAATGGAAGATTCGGACAGCCATAATTTTTTTCTAAAACCTTGTTAGAAATTATTTTTTCTGAGAAGGGAAGATTTTTCCATCCATTTAGTATTCAGTAAATAATAAGCCATTAAATATTGAGTTTTTTCGCCGTATAAATAATTTGGATTGCATTTTTTTCGTTGGATGAAACATGGGCATTCCCGCCTGTTACTCTTTTACCGGACATTTCTTAACATTCACCCGCAATGTCAAAGAACGGAAAAGCGATTCGATTGTCAAAATCCTTTCGGAGAGTCTCAAATTAACGTACGGCCTAATTTAACGACGGTTTCGTTAATTGCAATATCATTTTAAACACAAAGACACGGAGACTCAGAGGAAAGGTAAAGGTAAAGGTAAAGGTAAAGGTAAAGATAGAGGTAAAGAGAAAAGAAGATTATTTAACTACGAATTACACGGATTTACCCTATGGAATAGACCTCTTTGCTAAAATTCTTCGTGTTCTTGTGTCTTCGTGGTAAGGTGATTTCGTAATTGTAAATATTTTAAACATAAAGTCTCGAAGATTTCACCTCTGTAATCTGCGTAATCAGCGCAATCCGTTTAATCAGTGATTCTGACTGTTTTCCCTGCGGCTCAGAATGACAGACTATTTCTTTGCCTTTTCTTCGTGTCTTGGGGCATTCGTGGTTAAATATACAGATTCTTTTCCCGAATATAATCTTGAACGGCCGGAGGAATGAACTCGTCAACCGGTTGCCCGTTCCGGATGCGCTCACGGATATCACTGGAGGAAATGTCCGCCAGCGGTGTCTTTGCAAAATGAACACACGATAAAATTTCAGGCGAAACGGAATCAACATCGAATCCCGGTCTGCAGGCGACAATGACATTCGCCAGGCTGAGAATAGTTTCCGGTTCGCGCCAGGTATTAAATTCCGCCAAGCTGTCGCCTCCAATGAGTAAAAACGTCTCCGGTTTGGCAATTTTCCATTCAGATTGAATTTCCCTCAGCGTATCGACGGTAAACGAAACGCCCTGCCGTTTGATTTCTATGTCGGAAACATCAAAATGCGGAAATCCGGCAATCGCCAACTTCAGCATTGCCAATCGATGCTCGTGCGGTGTAAATGTTTTATGGGTTTTATGCGGCGGAATGAGTGCGGGTACAAATAAAATACGATCGAAGGAGAATTCCTTTTGCACCGCGTCGGCGATTCGAAGATGACCGTTATGCGGCGGATCGAATGTGCCTCCGAATACGCAAAGATTCATGAGTGTTTTTTCTTTTCCTCTTTGGCGATCTTCTTCAGTTCCTTCTCATAGAGCGTTTTGAGATATTGAGATTGCGTATATTCAGATTCGGTCTTGATCTTGGCGTTAATTTCCGGTAGCAATTTTTGGTACTCGTCAAATTGTCTCAATTTGATATAGCAACGCGCCTTCTCGATTTTCGCCTCGGTCACCCAATCGGAATCGTAATATTCTTTCAGCATTTTGTCAAAATAAAGAATCGCTGAATCCCAAGCCTGCATTTTCCGGTAGAGACGGCCGCTCTCGAACAGTTTCCGGGCGAGCCGGTTACGGATTTCCTGAATTTTCTGTTCGGCGTCTTTTCGATATTTTGAATTCGGAAAAGCATCGATGAAATCCTGGAAGTTCTGAAGCGCTTTCAACGAATTGTCCTGTTCGAGCTGATAGCGCGGAGCCAGTTTGAAATATGACAGAGCAATTTTGTAGTAACCCTCTTCCACTAACGGCGAATAGGAATAGCGTTCGACCAATTGCTGATATTCAGAGATAGCCAGTAGATATTCCTTTTTATTAAAATTGCACTCGCCGAGATAATATTGGGCGTCATCGGAAAGATCGCCACCGGGACTGTTGATAACAAACATGCTGAAGTTTTCGATAGCTTTGTCCCATTTTTTCTTTTCATAAGCGGCCTGTGCCCGTTCATAGTACGAACCAAAATCGGACGGAATCGTTTCTTTGCCGGATGAACAGCCGAACAAAAATCCCAGAATGGTCAGAACGAAAATCCGATTGAAATGCTTAACAAATTTATTTGTCATGTTTTTTCAGTTTCCATTTTATTAATTACCGCTAATAAATCCAGCCAGTTAACTATTTAAAAATTCACCATTAGTATCAGACCGCGAATGGGTTGTCGGTATGTAACGTCAGTCATGAATCCCATGTTCCATCTGACGTCATTTTTTCCTTCGGAATGATAATGTTTCGCGGCAATTTGCGCATGAAAGGCGCTGAACAGGTGATTAAACATGATCGCCGTCGCAAAGTTGGTTGCCATTCTTAACGCCTGATTCGAGTCATAACGCTGATTTAAATAATTCTCACGTTTAGCGCTATTTTTCAGATCGTCTTCTCGGGCTGTATCGATGAGTGAAATGTCATAATCTACCCAGCCATTCGCGAACTGATCGTACTTTCCGATATTTTCATAGTAATCACGGTTTTTGATCGCCGTCAACTCACCGGTTTGGGCATAGTAGATATAACCCGTAAGTTTGATCGAAAGACTGTCATCAACAATATATTCCCTGTTATTGTAATAAACCCAGATATTGTGCGAACCACCTAAATTGAAATATTCCTGCTCCAGTTCCGAACCGGATTGACATCCTAAAAACCAATCGTAGAGATTCCAGTTGGTGTCGGCGTACTTTTTATATTCCTTTTCGATGTCTTTTCCGGTGCTTTGCCGGTTGAAATACATCGTCCAGCAAAAAGCCTCGACGCCAAAAAACGCCGCCGCACGCCACTTGGCTCCGGCATAAAATTCACCCGCGCCCGGCACGATGGCAGATAGGAGAAATGCCAATCCGGGCGATTTTTCATAATTAAAGACAAACGTATCCTTCTCGGTCTGGGCAAATTTCAGATTAGATAAAAGTGCGGAGCTTCCGGAAGATGGCACCGCAGAAGGCCGCTGCCAGATTCCTTGTCCCATTGCCAGAGCGGGAATCATCATTCCCAATAAGATCACAGCAGTCAATGCTTTAATTTTCATATATCCTCCATCAAAGTCCAAAAAGGATGGTTAAATACGATCTCCATTCTTTCCCATAAGTGTGCGTTTTATACTGTCGATCGGTCAGTTGAAACTCGTCGAGTCCATAGACAAAATCCAGACTGATCGCCGTTGGATATGCGTAAAATGAGAATCCGCTGAGCCGCAATTCGACGCCAACATCTTTTTTAAAATCACCAACGATGCTCTTCACGACGCCAGACGGATTCTTCCGAAACAAATTCCAGTCCAAAGCCGGATAATCACTTACCTGACTCCAAGCATTTCCGGTTTCGACGAAAGTTCCGATGAACGCGTTTTGCAAATTGAACGATAACAGATGAATGTCCTTTTCGATAAAAAGCGGCACACGCCACGTATAATGTAAACTGAAGAGATTTCTTCCTTCAATACTATAAAAAGGATAGCCACGAAGTCCCGGCATCCCGCCTGCAAAAAAATTGAAGAACGAATCGAGTTGCGGCATGGAAATCCACCCAAACCGCCACTTCAAATTCCCGACGAGCGACGGCAATAACGGATAACGATGATGCCAAATGCCTTCCTGCTCCATTTTCCAGTAATAATTGTTCCGAAAAATCTCCCGTAATGTGCCGAAATCCTCATAAACACCAAAATCGATCATAAACTTGTCGTAGTTCCGGGATATTTGCGTCGCGATATCGACACCGTTGTTCGGATTCATGTCCTCATTGACGTTTGGCAAGACTTTTTTAATCTGCCAGTTCAACCGAAAATCAAGACCGTGATAATAATCATAAGTAAAACCGTAGGAATAATAGCCTTCCGACTCAATTTTTTCATCAGAGGATGTCCGATATTTCTGCACGTCCATGTCCAATTGAATATGATTGATTCCACCCATCGGTAAAGACATCCCAAAGATTGCTTCAGTAAGGTAAAACGTATAGTCCTGTTCTATCGTTCTAGGACCCCATTTGATCTGACTATTTAATACACTTTGACTCATGTTGTAAAATTCGAAGAAGAATGTCGGCTTCCACTGATGATATTCGAGCAAAAGAAAAAGGTCGCGGTCTTTGATACGGTTAACCGAAGCGCCGCCGAAAATATTGAACCGATTGAGAATTTCCGATGAAAAAAAGTAAAACCCCGGTTTAACTGTTCCGTAATCTATGGTCAGTCGCGGCAAGACAAATATCTTAGAAAACCGATCCGAATATTTAGTCGATTTTTCCAGTGATAACGACAAGACTGGCATGTTTCCGGGAATATGACTTGCATAATCCGAATAAACTGCCTTTCCCGGATCGATCGCCTCGGGTTGACGAATCATCACGATCTTGAATGCGGAATCGTCGAATAACGAGTACACAAGTTCACCATTCATGTTAACGACTGGCATAAACGCTCCGCCGGGCACATTGGTCAGTAGTTCCGTTTGTCCGGATGTCAGCGATCTCCGATAGATGTTGAAAATCCCCGTCTGGTCGGACGCAAAATAAATCCATTGTCCATCGGGGCTGAAACAGGGACTCCGTGTATCGTAAGGCTCACTTTCGAAAGAAACAAGCGAATCAGTTGCAATATCAATGATGGAAATATCCCGCCCGTGTGCTGTAGCAAAATCGAATGCCAGCAATTTACCGTCGGGCGACCACATCGCGGAGAAAATCTCTTCGCCATCGGTAAAATTTGTCAGCGCGCGCGTTTCACCGGTTTGAAGTTCCAGCAAAATTAGATTTGATGTTCCATCTCTGCCGGTAATATAAACCAACTGTTTACCATCGGGTGTAACTGCCGGATTGTAGGCGCGGACAGATTTCGTAATCTGTTTTTCTTTACGCTTTTCCAGATCGTAAGAATAAATGTCATAAAAAACCGATCCGTTGCGATTGGGTTTACTGCTTTTGGAATAATAGAAGACTTTCCCATCGGGCGACAATGCAATTTTCGATCTGACTTTCGGTTGAATGAGTCTGGATTTTTTCGTCCGAAGGTCGTAAGAATATAGCGACGTCTGCGAATAATAATCCATGCCTTTATTTGATAAATAGTAAAGAAGAGAATCGCCCGCGAATTCGGGATAAAATTGCGTCGTTCCGTCACTGATCAGAATTTCTCCGGAAATTTCATTTTGCTGGATGACGCTCAAACGATTAGAATATTTATCCTTGATATCTTTGACCCAGTCGCGATGAATCTGTTCGCCGGAAACGCCAGTCGCTTTTTTGATTGCCGAAGCAGATGAAAAATTAACAGGCGAGGACAGAAATTCCGCAATTTTCGGAAGCGTTTGTTCTCCGAATCGTTCGGTCAAATATCTCGAAAATGCGTAACCTTGATTATAGACCGATTCATTGCCGATGCCGCGTTTCCCAAAAGTTCCCATCCGGTCGAATGACAGAATTTTGTCGTGGATGGCGCGATCACGCAAAAGCATATCGCGGTGCGAATCCCATAAATCGTTCGTTGTCCCCGGAAACATAAATTGCGCCATGCCCTCAGCGAGCCACATGGGAATAACCATTCCGGGAATCGGATAAGAGGCGATGACGTTGGGATAACCATGAACGACGTCATCCCGCTTTTCCTTTTCGTAAGCAAGAACCTGAAAGTAAAACGCAGGAAGATTCCGCGTATATTTCATTGACTTCTGTAAAGAGACGATGTGAGTAAATTCGTGCGTAAGAACATCACGCAACCAGTCATGATTTCCCCGGAGCGGAAAATCCAGCGGCGTTGCCCAGATTTCAATTTTATTGTCATAATAATAAGCCGCGCCGTTAGAAATGTCGTCCACGTCTTTGATGATTAAATCCGTTTTGTCATCCGGTTCGTAATTGTAGAATTTTGTGACGGGTTCGTAAACGGTTTCGGCGATTTCGGCTGTGCGCTGGGCAGTCCAATCGGTTCCTTCATGATAGTGAACCCTGAAATGCGCCGTCTCGAATGACCGCCATTTCAGTTCAGGATGATTGTAAGCGGATTCGAATTGCGCAAAAGCGAGATTCGTCAAAGAAAAAACAGTCAGGAAACTAAAAATCCATGAATTGGGGAAATGAGGATGAAGACGCCAATCTTTCCGCACTATTTCACTACCAGAATTTTAATGATGACGCTGTCGGTCTTCGTACCCGATTTTGCTTCAACGACGGCAAGATAGACGCCGCTTCCGATATTCGAGACGTTCCACGAAATTTCACCCGGATCGCCAACAATCGGATTGTTATCCGAAAGCGTCGTAATGTAATCGCCGGCGAGATCGTAGATTTTAACCGTCAGATTCGCGTCGTGGTTCAGAAAATACCGGATCGCCGTCGTCGTTCCTTTGACCGGATTCGGCCAGTTGAATGTCTTTTTGCGATTCAGAAGCGATTCATCTGAAATCGTCGTTTGTGTGGATTTAACCGGATAGAAATAGTTGCGGCTTGAATTCCCGCCGCTTGTCGTCCATGCATTTTCAGAAAGCGGTTTCGGACTTAAGAGCATCCCTACAATGCGATCGTCATAATCGATAAATACTTCTAATAAACCATCGTCAGAACTCAGCAGAATTGTTGGCTCGCCTGCACCAACATCCGGAACGGCAATCGGAAATCCGGGAATGAGTTTGCCACGGTGATCGAAGGCGATAATTCCAACGCCTTCCATCCGAACAAGAATATCCAGTAACCCGTCGCCATCCACGTCCGATGTATATAAACGCGTACCGAAAACCGATTTATTTTGATAAAGATTTGGGACTTCGATCGGAAAATTGGCTTCCACGACCAAATCGTCAGTCAGAGCAACGATCTGTTCGCCATTCAACCCGATGATTTCGACGCGCTGATCACCATCGATGTCGGATAATGCCAGATAAGGATAAAATGTCGGAAACGTCCGAACCACGCGGGAATCGGTCGCGGCATCCAGAACTTCAATGATTCCATTCGAACAACTGATGACTAGATCCGGCTCATCATTGTTATTTAAATATCCGACAACAAACTCATAATAACCTTCCGCCGGAAAATCCGGAATCTCGAGCAATAACGCGGCGCTTAACGGCGAATCGGTAATCCGGTAAATCTCACCGGATCGCGTCAGCCCAAATGTATTTTCGGTATTACCAGCCAGGCCTAAGGTCGTGGTTTCTATAATAGTGACGCTATCTGCGTCAGTTTCAGGTGTTACTTTTATTAAAAAAGATCGATCCGAGGTCGAATCCACACAACTGATTAGTAGATTTTCTTCCCACGCGCACTGACTCTTGATAACATCAGATTCTGCAATGTGTCGATTAAATACTTGCTCAATTCCTCCGGATGCATTGATGCTCCAGCAAGTGATTTCGTTAGATTGGAGCGACGCAAATATGAGATTCGTGTTTCCGACTTCGGATAAAATTGGTTCCATTTGCCGAAGTCCGTTGAGCACAGGAAATGAATTGATCAGATTTCCGGAACTGTTCCAAAGATAAATGCTATCGAGGACTGTAACGAATTCCTGCCGTAAATCGGTTTTATCCATGTCCACAGCGACCAATGGAGACCTGCTGATTTGCCATGGATAATACCAATCGCCGGAAATATCGAAATATGTGTTTGTTCGATCGATGTGAAATGTCATCACGCTTTCGGCTTTCCCGATGTGATCAATTTTAATTCCCGTTCGGGCAAAGCCATTGGTCTTTGCTGACGGATTGGTGTCGTCTGTAAAACCGACGCTTTTGATCGCATCGGCAGGGTAATTCTGATTCAAATCCCAGAACCCTTCGTTTCCCGCAAACCATGGATCGAAATACCAGCCGATATCGACATTCGCACCGATCAACTGCGATGTGTAACCAAGATCTTGTGCGCCGTCGCCTTCTTCAAGATCGACGCCATGATGGTCGCGATCATTGTTGATCTGGTTATTATCTAGATTTTCATCAATGACCGATTGATCGATATGCCAGATAAGAAGTCCCGAGCCGGGCAGGCCGACATCATATTTCGGAACAAAGAGTAAAACGCCGCGCGGCGAGAAAACGGCATCAATCAAATCCCGGATGAGCGGAAGAAGCGACGGCCATTCATCCTCGCCGTTATCCGTGTAAATCTTGTATTGAATGCTGTCTAACGAGACGCCAGGACGAACATGCGCATTCCGGTTTTCGACGAGGAAATATTCATTGTCGTTCATCGGCACTTTCCAGAGCGTCGAGTCAGCGCCGGATTCGGCGAATGGAAGTTTCACGTCGTTTTCCGACTTCGCGATAATCGGTTGAGTCCAACCCATGAATTCGCGTTCCCACGCAGACGGAAACGACGGTACGAGTCCATTTAGATTCGCCGAGCCTTGATCCATCAATCCGAATTTTCCGACTCCGGTTTCGCCGGTTTCCGTATTGTAAAGTCCCGGCAGTCCGAGATAAAATCCCATCATAAAAGCGAATGTTCCATTTAATCCGATCTGGTAATCACACGGCGTCGAATAACCTCCGAAAACATCCTTCCAATTGGGAAAAAGAAGATGATTCTGAGTTTCGGGCAAAACGATGCCGCCGCTAATGGTGTGCGCCCCATTATCAACGAGCAATTGAGTCGTCCCCGGAGTTTCGGATTCGAGGTAAGCAGCGAGATCCGACTGATTCATGTAAGCGGACGGAATGTCATTCGGAGTCGGATCTAAGAACAGATCGAAGTCCTGTCCAACGCCCGCATGAAATAAAACGACAACGTCGTAATCGGAAAAATTGACATCCGCATCTGCCAGTCGAACGGCCTCGACGAAGAGTTGTGCCAGTCGCAGATCGATGCTGTCTTTCTCAAGGAACGGATTGTAATAATCCATCGTGTGAGAAACGAGGTAAGTTACCGTGTCAATCGTCGGATAAACATCTGAATTGACAAAGTCAATATTGACCTTTCCATTCGACGCGTGAAAATAATAATTCGATACCGCCTCGATGTGATCCTTGAAATAGGCGATTGTGTGCGGCGGTGGATCGACGACCATGTTGATACACGGCGGATTAGCGGCTGCAAGAAACTGTCCGTTACCGGTCGTCGCATCGTTATCATCCCGCTGGAAAGAAACTCTTAACGCGCAGATTCTCAGATCAGCCGGAGAAGAGGATTTTACTATTTTCAGGGAGCGTGTTTTTAAAATGGGTGATATTGCCGGATTCGACTGGGCAAACACAGGCAAGGTCAACAGAAGTAGCATTAAAAATAGACGTATTTGTTTCATCAGGTAACTTCTCGAAGGACTGGACGCTAAAACAATGAATTCGGCATGCTTAAAACTTCATATTCAGTGAAAAGAGCATGGTGTTTTGACGAGCATGTCCCGCATCTCCAGCCGTATATCCGAAATCGAATCCCATTCCGGCATATCGCAGTCCGGCGCCGAACGTCGGAACTGGATATTTATTTTTCATCAGGATTTTTCCTTCTTTGTCATACATACAACCGACGCGAATTGCGAAAAGATTCGAATACCAATATTCGATTCCGAAATTGTGAGTCAATTTTTCGAACTCTGCTCCGAAAGAACCATCTTTCAGATCACCATCCACATCCGCCTTTGTGCCCCACTTATTCTTTCCGCCCCCTATATCTTTACCGATTCCGTCATTTTCGGAATCGCCCACTAAAAGCCAGTCGTCTATCCATGAAGTGAAGATTCCCTTGTACCATTCATCAGTATATCCCACTTCGCGCTGCCCGTCTTTGTTGTACTCGCCAGAAGCTCCGGTATAATTGCCGTTTTCGTTGTAATAACCGACACGTTCATCTCCGTCTAAATCGCGTTCTGGATAAGCGGCGACAAGTAGTTTATTGATGTCATAGGCAATGGTAATTTTATTGAACTCGTTACCGAAAGTGTAACTCAATCCCATTTTAAGGTTTGTCGGCGATGGATCAGCCTGATTAACGTCGATGAAGGAAATCTTGGGACCGATGTTGACAATACTCGCGCCGAATGTCATGTTTTTCAGTAGAAACTGTTTCTTCAAATATCCGACATCAAAGCAGAAAGTAGTTGAATACCCCTTTCCTTTTTCAGCGCCTGCGCCCTGATCGGTCAGATGCTGATAGACCATTTTAATGCTGACACCGATTGATGAACGACGGGTGAGCGCCGTACCGTACGAACCAGTAATCGCCATCATGTAAGACGTAAAATCGCCGAGATAATTCCCACGTTCGTCCATTCTTTGTTGCTGTCCAAGGTTCATGACAATAACATGTCCGCCAAGCGTTCCGACGTTTGGAATAAATTGTCTGTATCCTAAAAAATCATAGTAAATATCCGACGCAAGATTCGGCAACCAGTTGGTATGGGTCAGCGCGACTTCCCGTCCGCGAAGAAACCCCAATCCCGCCGGGTTCCAGTAACTGGCGTATGCATCGTCCGCTATGGCGGCGCCCGCTTCGCCCATTCCCGCCGGTCTTGCCCCCGGGTTAATTAGCAACCAAATCGCTCCCGCTTCGCTCGCCGCGAATGCGAAAGCGTTTAGGCTAATCAAAATCCCGATGATGGCAAAGCACTTTTTCATTCATACCTCCCTTAGATACAAAAAACCGAATCACTTCGGCTAATATAAACAACGAAAAGGAAAAATTGGTGATAAAACTCAATCTTTTGAACTATTCAAACTTCAATTGGCTAACAAATTTGTCGGCGTTACCTCTTTGATTATCATTTCAAGTTTGCTATCTATCGGTCAATTCAGATTTCACCGTATTAAAAATGTTCCGCTTCATCCTCGAGCATGATCGGAATATCATCCCGAATTTCATATTTCAGCCGGCACTTTTGACAGATCAATTTTTGATTGGCCACGTCATATTCCAATTCGCCCAAACATTTCGGACAGACTAATATTTCCAACAATTCGGTCGAAAGCATCTTTCACCTCTCCGGGTACGATATGCGTTTTTGAGATTCAAACAACATTTCATACGGAATTAAAATCAATTTGTTCCTGTTTTTGTCTCATCAGTAGTGAGACTTTCGATGTGGTCCACAAATTCATCCAGATCTTTGAATTTTTTATAAACGGACGCAAAACGAATATAAGCGACTTCGTCTAGGGCTTTTAAATTGTTCATTACCAGTTCGCCGATCCGACTGGAAGAAATCTCGCCGCCTGCCAGTTCTTCGATTTCTTTTTCGATTTCAATAACAACGGCTTCGATCTTAGTCGTTGGAATTGATCGTTTATTGCAGGCGATCTTGATACTGTTCAGCAGTTTCGCTCGCGAATATTCTTCTCTTCTGCCGTCGTTTTTGATGACAGTTAGCGGATATTCCACTACGTATTCATAAGTCGTAAACCGATGCCCACAACTGAGACATTCCCGCCTACGGCGTATCGCATTGCTTTTTTGGGCTGTCCGGGAATCAACAACTTTTGACTCTTGGGAAGAACAGAATGGACACTTCATGCAATCACCTCTATCTTAATCTCTGGGTAAAGCGGGAAATTTGAGCAAAGTTGGCGGACTTCGGCGCGAACGGCTTGCCGCGTTTGAATGTTTTCAGGATCGGACAAGACGCGATTGATGAGCGTCGCAATGATTTTCATCTCGGGCTCTTTCATGCCGCGCGTCGTCATCGCCGCCGTTCCGATGCGAATTCCACTCGTTATGAACGGGCTTTGCGTATCAAATGGGATCATATTTTTATTGGTTGTGATACCGGATTCTTCCAGAACTTGTTCCGCCACTTTCCCCGTGACGCCCTTATTGGTTAGATCAATCAGCATTAAATGATTGTCTGTTCCACCGGAAGTCAACCGAAAGTCGCGACTCATCAGTTCTTCAGCCAGCGTCTCGGCGTTGAGAATTATCTGGTGCGCGTATTCACGAAACGATGGTTGAAGCGCTTCTCCGAAAGCAACGGCTTTCGCGGCGATGATATGCATCAGCGGTCCGCCTTGAATGCCGGGCATGACATTCGAATCAATGATTTCAGACATCATTTTCTTCCGACCGGACTTTCCCACGACAATTCCGAACGGATTTTCAAAATCTTTTCCCATCAGGATCAAGCCGCTCCGAGGACCGCGCAAGGTTTTATGCGTCGTGGAAGTCACAACGTGGCAAAACGGCAACGGGCTTGGGTGATAACCGGCGGCAATCAATCCGGCGGGATGCGCAATATCGGCAACAAGAAACGCGCCGACACTGTCAGCGATTTCCCGGAATTTCGGAAAATCGAGAATGCGCGGATATGCCGATCCACCGGCAATAATCATTTTCGGTTTATGTTCTTTTGCCAGCACAGAAAGCTGGTCGAAGTTAATTCTTCCCGTTTCTTTCCTTACACCGTATGAAACGATGTGGAATAATTTACCGGAAAAATTAACTGGACTGCCGTGTGTCAAATGACCGCCGTGTGCAAGGTCCATTCCCAGAACCGTGTCGCCCGTTTTCAGAAGTGAAAAGTAAACCGCCATATTCGCCTGCGAACCGGAGTGCGGTTGAACATTGGCATATTCGGCAGAAAAAAGTATTTTCGCGCGGTCACGGGCAAGGTTTTCAGCCTGATCGACCGCGTAGCAACCACCGTAGTACCTTTTTCCGGGATAACCTTCGGCGTATTTATTGGTCATAACGCATCCGGCGGCTTCTAAAACTGCCGAACTGACAAAATTCTCGGAAGCGATCAGTTCAAGCGTCCAGCGTTCTCTCTCAAGTTCACTTGAAATGGCGGACAATACTTCCGGGTCTTGTTGACGTAAAAACGGAAAATCCATTTGCCTAATTCTCCAGATTCATCATCTTTTCGATTCTCTTTTCGTGTCTGCCGCCTTCAAAATTCGTCTCTATCCATACTTGAAATATTTGCTTTGCTACTTCAGACTCCGTAAAACTCCCACCGAGACACAGCACGTTGGCGTTATTGTGCAGACGACTCAGTCGGGCAATTTCCGACGAGTAACATAACGCCGCACGAATCCCGTTAATTTTATTGGCGGAAATGCTCATCCCAACGCCGGTTTTGCAGATCAGAACGCCAAAGTCCGCAATTCGCTTAGCAACGTCTTGCGCGACTTTTTGCGCATAATCTGGATAATCCACAGGGTCGGTTCCGTCAGTTCCGCGGTTTATCGTCTCATATCCGAGGCTTTTAGCAAATTCAATAAGCGCAATTTTCAGAGCAACGCCACCATGATCGGCGCCAAATGAAATCTTCATCAGTTTTTCTTTACATCGACCTGAATAAAGTTGTAACAGGTAGATTTTGGACGATAATTTTTACGCTCCTGCCCTTTTTCGTCAAAGCGATTCATAAACCAATCTTCCTTGGTCGGAATCAAATATTCTTTCATATGATCGAGCAGGTTTTTTACACTAACATCGCCCATTTCCAGCGCTTTAAGGTAATCGTCGTATGCCAGTTTATAGACCAGTCGGTCTTCAAAATTGAGCTGTTTCGAGCTACAATTGAATTCGGCAACCGCGTAGTAATAATCGCCACGAATCTTGTAAGCAAGACTCGAGCCGCCGATTTCCACCGCCTTTTGAGCCCACGGATAAGCATTGACGAAGTCGCTCTGTGCCGTGTAGGCGCGGAGAATTTTTTGGATGATCGTTAGGTCTCTGGGGGCAATGTTTTTACCAATATAAATGTATGCCTTCACGGCAGCATCAATTTTATTCGTCGTCATATACAGATCGCCAAGATTTTCCCATGACTCCCGGTTTTTATCATCTAGTAGCGTGACTTTTTTGTAAACGTCGATCGCTTTTTCAAAGTCGCGTTTATCGGCTAGAACTTTAGCATACTGGAGTCCATAACGCAAATTATTTGGATTCTTCTCCCACTGTTCTTTCTGAACATCGGTAATGTCTTTGCCAAGTTTTTCATAGGCGGTCAACCGGTCATTTATAACCTGATCGTCGTTAGGATTTAGTGCCAGAATACCGTCGATCGCCCACAGAACATCATTATAGCGCTCTTTCGCAAAGTACAGTTTAATGACAGAACGATACAATTCAATATCCTCCGGCTTTATTGCAATCATCTTCTCGTATTCACGAATTTCCAGATCCAGTTTATTCTGAAGATGATAGATATAGGCGATATTTTTATGCAGGAACATATCGTTCGGTAAGTATTGTTCGCCTTCGATAAACACGAAAAGCGCACTGTCGTAGTAAGCCGGATTGTCTTTGGCTAATTGCTGATAAGCGCGGCCAAAATAGGAAAAAATATCCTGGGCATATTCTTCCTTGCATCCGTATTCGATCATTTTCTTATAATTTTCAATAGCGCCATTCCAGTTCTGATTTTGATAATAACTATATGCAAAACTCAGATGGAGGTCGCATTTACTGTGGTCGGCTACCGGCGCTGGTGCGGAGGTTTTTACCTTCTGGCTCTCTCCCGGATCCGTCGTGGGAGGCACGCAACTGATAAGCGCAATGCTACAGACAACTACAACTAATATTAACATCCTATGAAAAGTGCGATTCAATCTCATCCGAAACCCCTTACGTTAGCGTTTTGAAAATCTCCGGAACCATATTTCACCAGTCGTGATGCTCAGGTGAAAATCCAATACTTTTTCAGTTCCGATTTCTTGATTTAAAAAACCATTACGATTACTGTAAACTACTGCAAAATCTAAGCGATTTTGATTTTTGTTGAAAGGAAATCCTACTCCGAAACTCACACCCTTCTCTTTGACAGGATCCGAGTCATAAAAAGGTTCTGTGCGATAAAAAATTCCGCCGCGAAGCGCCATGAGTTTCCAGATGTTTTTCATCTCATATGGCTCACTTCGTTTTTCAACGCCTAGTCCAACATAAATTGGATCTTTTGCATCGGTCGGCTTGAATAAATAAAATTTCTGAAAAATCGAACTCGCAACTTTTCCCATCTGAGCATCAAAATTGACGCTTATATTTTCCAGAACCTTTTTACTTACCGCCAATCGTAATGACGATGGATATTCAAGCGTTTGGGTTGGAAGCGTATCATCTTCACCATAGTAATAATTGAGTATTTGTGTGTATTCAAATCCAAGCGGATGCTCATAAACGCCAGCAATATTTAAACCAATCTTTGGAAAATTCCAGAGAAACCCTAGACCAAGTTGCGAACCGCCTAGCGTAGTCTCTTTCTTGAAGAAAGAATCCCATCCACCATCAACTCCGAAATCGGTGTCCGTTTTAACAAGATAACTGCCGAATAGTAAATCCAACTTCAAGCCAAGAGATAAATTCTGGTTGACCCGGTAGCCACCTCCAAAATAAAAAGAAGAGATGCCGCCCACTAATTTAACAACCGACTGATAATCGACCATCGTTCCGGCATATTCCGTCGAATCGGTAAATGACATATTACCGATACTGCGCGTCTGGGGAGACATTCCCAGCGCTAAGCCCAGTCGTTTTCCAATCGGCGCTTTAAAAGCAAAACCTTCAAAATGTGTTAAATTGCTGGCGGAAGAAGTCTGCGTAACGGACAAGTTGGAAGAGTAAATCTGTCCCTGAAGCGACGTCGTGAAAAAATTCGTCCACAAAGCCGGATTAATCGTATTCAACGCAATGGAATCGGTCATTGCGGCGCCGGTTCCCGCCATGCCTAGATTTCTCGCAGGCGAAGAAGGCGATTCGATCCCGAATCCAAAAGCCGTATAATAGGAATTTTGCGCAAACAACGACGCAGAAAAAATGAGCAGAATAACGATAGCTTTTTTCATCTATGTTAATATTCTTTCATGGTTAAGATTTCCAAATACGGACGAAAATCTGGATTGGAAGCTTTAGCACTATACAAAGACAATGTCGATACTCCCGAATTGGAAGTGGAAGACCAAAGGACAACGCCAAAATTATCGTGGTATTGACTCGTATATTTCTGAACCGTACTGCCGATTAAAAACACGATGGAAGTGTCGCTGGGTCCGATTGAGACGTACGTTGCATACGAACTGGTGCTGGGTGTAAAATCCGGGTCATTCCAATCCTGTGTCGAATCAAGTAAACTCAAGTACAAGTAAAAATTTTCACCGTAGTTTTGTGTCAAAGTCGCGTCAATTTTGATGTGCAATTTAGCGCTGGCAATGACCTCATTCGGATCGGAAATAGTATCTTCGACTGAGAATTTCAGAAATGCGCGTGACGCTATTCCTGCGCTGACCGTCAGCCTTCCCAGATCCAAATTCGTCTGAGCAAATTTAACTACCGAGATGTCATCAGCCGGATAAACGTAGCCTGTCAGTGTATCACCATCCTCAACATATCTCACGATAATGAGCGGATACGAACTGGCTTCACTGGAATAAATCGTCTGAACACTTCGCACGGCGTCATCCGCTTGCCGAATAACCAATCCGTAATTCTCATACGGATTCCCCTCCCAGTACGTCAACAAAGCCGTGTCAAGAGGAACGTAAAACGTATCATAATTCGAATAAGCAAACCGACCGCATTCCTTCCGGGTATAATCGTTCAGATTAAAATTCGTAAAATCCGTACTGTCTTCAGTCCATTCCGTAATACCTGACGAGTCTTTTAGCGTTTCCACGACCAATTCGGTACCGGCGACGCTGTTCGAATCGTATGGAAGTTCCGTCGCACTGATAAGTCTCAATCGGACGTCGATTAAATTTTCAAAAGTATCCGGAATCGTGCTGAATGTCTCAAAGCGAAGAAGCGCGAAAGCAGTCGCATCTTCATTTTTTCCAATCAACAATCTGCCGCTTGAGCCTATCTGCGGAGTCACGACCTGAGTTGTATCCGACATAAATTCGGACTCAATCTTGTATTGTTTAAACGACACCGGAGCCTCTTCAAGGGGTAAAGTGGGCATTTTTTCATCACAAGTACTCAGCAATAAAGGCAAGAACAGAAAGGAAAAAACGAAAATCGACTTAGCCGTATGATAGAAAGATTTAGATTTATCCATGTTGATTGGTTGTTTCCCGTTATAAACGTTTGATAACTTTTATGATTTCATCCGCTATATTCTGCCACTCTTCTGACGATTCTCCTTTTAGGTTGAAGGTCGAAATTTTTTTCTTATTTTGGGCAAACAAATCTTTAAATACTGGATCTTCCTGATATTTCTTAATGAGGTTTCCTTCGCCATTTGAGATCATGACATGGTCGCAGTACGGAAAAGCCGCCGCGACGCAATCCAGTTTCCCGTCCTGAATGGACGGCGAGTTAGTTACATTTAATCCGATTTCTGCATATTCGGATAAAGAAAATACAGATGCAGGATTTTTCGAATGGAGAATTTGTAGAATTTTAACTCCGTCGAAATATTCTTTATTCAGCAGATCGGAATGGATCAGAAGTGGGATCATGCTCATTTGCCAATCATTCAGGATGATGACTTCTGGCTTCCATCTGAGATAATTCAAGGTGATGAGTGCAGACGCCGCAAAATAACCATTCCGGATTGAATTGAAAGTTTCGATTTTGTCGTCTTCCTGCTTGTACAGAGCGGCGGGTTGAACGCAGGAATAAAATGACTCATGTTCTAGAAAATAAACCTGAACCTTGGTGTTTGGAATGAAAGCCGATTTGACCGACGCTTTTATCTCGATATTTCGGTACTTTAAATCCATTTCGCGTAGACGGATTACCTCACGAAGGATGTAACGACGTTCGCTGATAAAATGATACTTGGGCATCATCAGTCTGAAATCAAATTTTCGTTCGTTGAAAACAATCGGGATCTCTTTTGAAAAATTTGCAAGTGAATAGTTCTCGGCAAACGGGATAATCTCTGAAGTCAAAAAATAAATTCTTTTAATCATAGTCTCATTTCATGTATTGTTTAGCACTGGGTACGAATTCACTCTGCGGAAAGCGTTCTATGAGCAGTTTAAACTGCTCGTTTGCTTTCGCCTGATTTCCAAGCGCTATGTAGCATAGTCCAATTTTGAATTGTGCGTCATCATCCTTATTGCTATTTGGAAAAGAAAGAACTTTCTCAAATTCAACGATAGCCCTCTGAGATTGTTTCAGAGAATAATAGCATTCGCCGATCCAATATTGCGCATTGTCGGCTAGTTCGTTGGTTCTGTCTTCATTCACGAGCTGGCGGAAAATGTCGATGGCTTCGGTATGCTGACTCTTTTGATGCAAGGTCAGCGCTTTCAGATAGCGTTCCTTGTACGAATCGCCTGACGCCAGATTCGCGGCTTCGTCAGCCCCAAAATCGCTGACCGTCCGGAATTCACCAACGCTCGCACTCAAACTGACGATTCGATTCTCAAGTGAAATCAGTTGAGCCAGAAGTTGCATGTTCACGCTATCGGCATAAATCGCACGATCTTCTAAAATTCCGTTGATCCTGCGGATATTCTCCAAACTCGCGTTGAACGATTTTACGATCTCCTGCAACTGGGCAACGGAATTTTTAAGCATCTGAACTTCGTCACGCGATGCGGTTTGAAGACTGCCTATTTTCGTTATATTTTTAGACAGTTTGTTAACAGCCTTCACAGTTAAATTCATCCGTTCCTTGAGTTTCGCGATTTCCTGTTCAGTCGTTTGTGAATTTTTAGCCTCAGATTGAGGAGTTTTTTTAGATTGCGGAAAAGCGTTCAGAACATGATTCGGGACGGAGCAAATAGCCGCAATGAAAAAGCATGTAATAATCCGATTGCCACAAACCATCTTTTTCATAATCTCATCCAAACATACAGCATAAGGTATCGTAAGCTAAGATTTTCCATATAAAAATCAAACCAAAATTTATAGTCTGTGGCGTCCAATCGGTTTTTCAGTGCTAACGTTTAAAACCATCCCGATTGCCGCAAAACAGGTTATGGCGAACGAACCGCCATAACTTAGAAACGGTAAAGGAATTCCTGTCACCGGCATAAAACCGATCGTCATTGCAATGTTGACGGCAATATGAAAGAAAAGCATGCTTCCGACGCCGATGATAATTAGCGATCCAAAACGGTCTTTCAACCGGAAGGCGGAATTGATAAAAACAAAGATCATCAGTAAAAACAAGATCAGTACGATGACCGTTCCGATAAAACCGTATTCTTCTCCGACGACGGAAAATATGAAATCGTTGTGCTGTTCTGGAAGAAATTTTAAATGAGTTTGGGTTCCCTTTCCCAGCCCCTTACCAAAGATTCCACCGCTTCCAATGGTAATTTGCGATTGCAGAACCTGATAGCCCGCTCCTTGCGGATCCGCTTCTATATTAAACAACGTTAAAATACGATTCTGCTGATAGGGTTTCAGATGATTCCAGAGTATCGGCGTCATAAAACCCAGTGATAAATTTAAGACAAAAAGAATAATGGAAATCCAGAGCTTCTCACGGGTAATGTAAAACACAGCAATCAACAAAATAACCCAAATAAAAAATGTATAAAAATTAAAGGCGGTCACGACACTCAGAATCGGCGATAGCAAGATGAAAATATGAAATGTCCGCGCGCCCGCCCAGATCAACATAGGAAAAATGACTGCAAAATAAACCAGCGACGTTCCGAGATCCGGTTGAGACATAACGATTACCATCGGTAATAATCCGAGCATAAGCGGTGGCACCAGCGATTTGAACTGGGTTATCGGCAAATCGGTGCGACACAAATATTTGGCAATTGAAAGGATGACGATGAGTTTCATAAATTCCGATGGTTGAAAACGTAATCCACCGAAACCGATCCAGCGATAAGCGCCAGAACTCGCTCTTCCAAGGAAAAAAGGCAGAATCACTAAAACGATGCCAATACTATAAATAAAATAGGCAGTGTCAAAGAACAGTTTACCCTGCAGAAAGAAAATCAATGTCATCAACAGAATGCCGCTTAGCATCCAGATCAGCTGTCGTCCAATCACTTTTTGAAAAAAAGGCAGATCGATGCGCATGGAAGCACTAAATAGAGAGAGGAGTCCTATCAGACTCAACAAGCCGACGATAATAATCAATATCCGGTTATTATCCGATAGCGTTTTTGTAAAATCTTTAGCGAGATTAAACTTACGGGTTTCCATGACGATCCGCCAGCATCTGTTGCGTTGAAGGATTATAATAAAAGTGATAAATCTTGCCGGCAATTTGAGCGGCTATTCCGCCGCCCGATCCACCGTTCTCGATCATCACGACAATGGCGAGCGGCGCGCCTTGTTCCGGCTTACTCCACCCGATGAACCATGCGTGATCGTCTCCATGCGGATTTTGCGCAGTGCCTGTTTTCCCGCAAATCTTCATATCTTTAACTTTAGCCGCTCGTCCGGTTCCGGATTCGACCACATCGAACATGGCGTTTTCGATAAATTCCCATGTTTCAGATGAATAACTCGTTATCGTATCACTTGGAACGGCAAAAATGGAAAATTGGGAATTACTACGACTGAGGAATTTCATTCCAAGATGCGGTTGTACGATTTTCCCGCGCGTCGCCAGCGCACCGGCAAATCGGACCATCTGGATAGGCGTAACCAGCAAATCGCCCTGACCGATAACGAGGTTCAACTTCGTCCCATCCGTCCAGCCAATTCCGTAATATTTCTTATCGAGAAACTTCGCGTCGGGCAAAGTGCCGGCAGACTCGCCATATAAATCAATATCTGTTTTGGAACCGAACCCAAAATTGGAGGCGGTTCTCGACCAAACATCTATATCAATTTTCCGAATCAGATTATAAAAATAAACATTGCAGGAATGCACGATCGCGTCGTGCATATTCATCAAACCGTGACCTTCTTTTTTCCAGCATTTATAAACGCGACGCCCCATCCGGTATTTGCCGTTACAATAGACCGACCATCCGGGATCGACTGTTTTATTCTCAAGCGCTGAAAGAATTGCAATAATTTTGAAAGTCGAGCCGGGCGGATAAGTTCCTTGAATAACACGGTCATATAAAGGGCGATCCGGATTCGTAATCAAATCCCGCCACACGTCCGCTTTGACTGTTCCCGAAAAAAGTCCCGGCGCATAGTCCGGTTTGCTGACGTATGTTAAGATTTCGCCCGTCAGCGCATTCATTACGACAACGGAACCGCGTCTTTCTCCAATCAGCGATTCGGCATAAATTTGCAAATCCAGATCGATCGTCAAATACAAATCGTTACCAGGGATAGGCAAAACTTTCTCCCTGTTCATCAGCGTTCCAACTTCTCTGCCCAAAACATCAACTTGAATATAGTTGTAACCACGGGTTCCCCGCAAAATTGGTTCATATTCCCGCTCGATACCTTTCCATCCAATCAAATCACCTTGTTTATATCCGAATTGTTTGATGTTTTTCAAGTCTTGTTTGTTGATTTCCCGTAAATATCCAATAACCTGAGACAAATTGGCTTTCGATGTAAATGAACGGACTGGTTTCGTGGAATACAACACTCCCGGCAAATCAACGCGATGTTCTTCCAAATAGGTTAAAGTTTTAAAATCAACATCATCTGCAACTTTAGCCGGGACAAAAAGACCGCGTGAATGCCGCTTGATGCGCCTGTCCAATTCATCCTGAGAAATGTTCAGAAGACTCGTCAGCGTCTCATAAGTCTCCTTGGATTGATTCGCTTCGTACGGAATGACATTGACATTGTACTGGGATTTGTTTTCAACGATGATCTGTCCTTTTCGGTCTAAAATCGCACCGCGCGGCGCTTCGAGTGGAATGATACGGATTCGATTGGATTCCGCGATTCCCTTGAACCGGCTATATTCGGCAATCTGAATGTAATAGAGCCGCCAGAAAATGATAAAAAAAACAGCCGTCACTATTCCAAGCATAAAATTCTTCCTGGGGACAGATATATTATTCTGAGAATAAAACATACTCAGTCATTTCCGGAAGAGATAAAATAATCGATCAAAACATAAAAAATGAGCGTATAAAGCGTCGAAGGCAAAACAAATCGAAGAATGATAAAATAAAAGGAGAATTCCGTTCCCTTATAGTTGATAAGATAGAAAATGACATAGGAAAACAGAATAATAGCCACGTGAACCGCATGATAATAAAACGGATATAGTCTATTACGCTGGTTTTTCATACAACCAGAAAAAAATCCAACACATGTTTTAATCAACGCCGAAAGCCCCAAAAATGAGCCCATTCCCAGCGCATCGACGAGCAAGCCGATGATAAAACCGTATGTCTGGCCAACCATCCGCCCCTCGGTTCTGCCGATAAACATTACGACGAGTAGTATGAAATCCGGGCGAATCTCACGGATTGTCATCCAGGGTACAAAAAGAACTTGAATGAGAATAGCAATTAGGCTAAATAGGATTATATTTGTCAGTTTTCGTAACATGAATTGGATAGAATAACGAAGACTTCCTCGATCTCGTTGATGTTGACGCTTGGTTTGACTGTCACCGTTTGAAACAGTGCGTTGTCCGATGATTTCGTTTCCACCACTTCGCCAATGCAAATATTAGGCGGGTAAATCTGACTATAGCCCGATGTCACGACTTTTTCCCCCTGTACGATGCTCACGGTCTTTGGAACTTCATTAACTTCGGCGTAACCATTCGGGTTCCATTGCATGATTCCAAAAACGCGCGAATCCTGAAACTTGACACTAATTCTGAAATTGACGTCTAAAAAAATCTGCGCAAGGGTTGTCTTTTCCCCAACTGAAACCGTTTTCCCGACGATTCCCTTTAGAGAAATTACTGCCATATCAGGCTTGACGCCCTGCATTTTTCCGATATTTATCAAAATGGAATTACAAATAGGTGAAATGCCAAGATTCAGCACTTTGGCGGGAACAACGACCAACTGTGTCGTATCCATAAATCCGAGATTGTTACGCAAGCGTTGATTTTCCAGCCATGCTTCTTTCATTTGAACATTCAAAAGCGTCAGTTGGAGATTTTCCTCTTTTAACTTTGCATTTTCCTCAACGACATTTGATAGATCGTTGATCCAAATGTTTGGAAGATTGATAAACGAGAGAACGTTTGACACATCGCCCTGAAGCGACCTGACTTGCGGATTTTCATTTAATAGCAGAACAACAAATGAAATCCCAATTAAAAAAAGAAACAGGATATATTCATAAAAAGAAACGATGAGATTGAGAAATTTTTCCCACATTCAGGTTAAAACAAAACTTCTCTGAATTTCTCAATATTCTCAATAACGATTCCAGCTCCCTTGACAACAGATAACAACGGTTCCTCGGCGACATTTACGGGCAGGTCAGTTTCGACGCGGATTCGTTGGTCTAAGCCCTTGAGCAATGCTCCGCCGCCCGTTAGAATAATTCCTCTGTCGAGAATATCGGAGGAGAGTTCCGGCGGCGTTTGTTCCAGCGCTTGCTTAATGGCTTGGACGATCAGATCGATCGTATCTTTCAAACATTCCCGAATTTCGACAGATGAAACTTCGATCGTTTTCGGAATTCCTGCGATAAGACTTCGACCTTTGACACTAATCGTTGTATCATTTATCGGCATTGCTGAACCGATCGTACATTTGATCGTTTCCGCGGTGCGCTCACCAATCAGCAGATTGTGTTCGCTCTTGAAATATTGAATAATTGCCTCGTCCATCTCGTCACCGGCAACTCGAATCGCTTGTTTGGTGACAATACCATTCAGTGCGATTACTGCGATTTCCGTTGTGCCTCCTCCAATATCGACAACAATGTTTCCGACCGGTTTGGAAATGTCGATTCCGATTCCAATGGCGGCGGCGACCGGCTCTTCAATTAAATAGATTTCACGAGCATTAGCGCGGTCGGCGGAGTCACGAACGGCGCGCTTTTCGACTTCGGTAATTCCGGACGGTATGGCAATGATCATACGCGGACGGGCAATGCGGCTTAGATTGATTTTCCGGATAAAACCACGAATCATGCTGTCAGTCATTTCAAAGTCCGCAATCACGCCGTCTCGAAGAGGACGAACCGTGACAATGTCACGATGGGTTTTCCCAAGCATTTCTTTGGCATCATTTCCAACGGCAACGACTTCGCCGTCATGCGACGACCGTGCAACGATAGATGGCTCGTTAAGTACGACGCCGCGCCCTTTCATGTAAATCAGCGTATTAGCGGTGCCAAGATCAATGGCGACATCGCCTGTTAAAAAATTAAAAAACTTAAATGGCATGATATCTCCAAGCGTTAATGTTTAAAAACTCGTTTCCCCGTAAAAATCATAAACATCCCGTGTTCGTTGCAAGCATCAATGACTTCCTGATCGTGAATACTTCCTCCGGGCTGAATGATTCCAGCAATTCCATATCGTGACGCCAGGTCGGCTGAATCCCGAAACGGAAAAAAAGCATCCGAAGCCAGCGTAGAACCGGTAGCGGAAAGCCCCGCTTCTTCAGCTTTGCCGATAGAAATTTTTAATGATTCAATCCGCGACATTTGTCCAGCACCGATGCCGACCGTTCCCGACTCGTCGCAAAGAACGATTGCATTCGATTTCACATGCCGGACGAGTTTCCAGCCAAGGCGGATCGACGCCATGGTCTGTGTCGGCGGTTTGGTCTCGGTGACGACTCGCCATGCGGCTTCATTTTCATCGGCGATCTGAATCGCCTGCGTGACAAGTCCACGACCAAAATTCCGAAACTCCCATTCACATTGCAAATCGGCTTGAATCGGGACCAATAATCGTAAATTCTTCTTTTTACTTAAAACTCCAAGCGCCTTTTTAGAATATGACGGTGCGACAATACATTCTAAAAATGTTTTTACCAATTCTTCAGCGAGATTCTCATCGATCGACTGGTTGACGCCGACGATTCCCCCAAAATAGCTGACCGGATCAGTCTGAACGGCGCGTTTGTAAGCGTCCGAAAGCGTATGACCTAATCCAAAACCGCATGGATTCGTATGTTTGACGATGGCACAAGCGGGCGTTGAAACATCAAAATCCGAAATGATACGATAGACCGCCATACAATCGATGTAGTTGTTATACGAGATTTCCTTTCCCTGAAGTTGATGAAAGGCTTCCCAGTTCGGATTGCCGGTTGGCGCATAGATCGCCGCCGCCTGATCCGGATTCTCGCCATAGCGTAGCGAACGCAACTTTGCAAAATCCAGCATCAAACGCGAAGGCGCAGACGAAGGCTTTTCCCCCTGAAAAAAATCAGCGATTTCCGCATCATACCGAGCGGTTCCAGCAAATACTTCTGCGGCGAGTGATCGGCGATACTCCGTCGTAATTTCATTCTTTTCCAACCGCTCGCGAAATTCATCATATTGATTCGGACGGGAAAGGACGACGACATTATGATAATTCTTCGAAGCGGCGCGAATCATACTCGGACCTCCGACATCGATCATCTCGACGATTTGATCAGGAGTTTTCTCCACGGAGTGATAAGTTTCCGAAAAAGGATAGAGATTGACAACGACCATTTGAAATGGTTGAACGGATGCCGATTCAAGATCGGCGACATGCGACGGGTCGCGTACATCAGCCAGAATACCAGCAAATACCGCTGGATGAAGGGTTTTTACTCTACCGCCAAGTATTTCCGGAAAATGCGTCAATTCTTCAATTTTCGTGACACGAATTCCAGCTTCTTTTAGCTTGGTAAAGGTGCCGCCAGTCGAAAATATTTCTATCCCACGGGATTCTAGTAACTGGGAAAGTGGGAGGATTCCAGTCTTGTCCCAAACACTAATAATCGCCCGATGGATTTTAAATTCGTTCATTCTCGATTTCGATCCTTCCGTTTAAATGTTTGATTCGCCCTTCACAAAAAGCCTTAATTACCATTGGATAAACCCGATGTTCGACCGCCAGCACGCGTTGAGCCAAAGATTCCAATGTATCGTCAGAACGAACATCAACTTTCTCTTGCCAAATAATCGAGCCTGTGTCATAGTGTTCGTCTACAAAATGAATCGTCACACCGGTGGTCTTAACACCAGAAGCCAGAACGGATTCATGGACTTTCATTCCAAAATAACCTGGTCCGCCAAAATTCGGCAAAAGAGCCGGATGAATATTGATCATCGCGTTTTTATAACGATTGACGACCGGCGCCGGCACGAGTTTTAGAAAACCAGATAAAACGACCAAATCCGTTTCATACCTTGTTAACACAGAAAGTAAAAAATCGGCGTATTCGCTTCCGTCGGAAAATTGTTTCCGATTGATCCAATGTGCTGGAATGCCAGCGGAAGAAGCAATGGAAAAAACCTGCGGCTGAGGATTGTCACTGATCACGCAGACCACTTTCGCAGGAATGTACCCGCTTCGTATGTGTTCCAAGATTGATGAAAAATTCGATCCACGCCCCGAAGCAAAAATTGCTAACCGTTTCAAAATGACTGTTTTCTTCCTCAGTTAAAATAACACGTAAATTTATATATTTAAATAAGGATAAGCAATTAGTCGGAAAGAAATATCGAAGAATTATTTTTTTAGCACAGATGGACAGATTTCACGGACTTTCCGCAATAACTCTTCCAGTTTCTCTTCATCTTCGAAAATGTTAAAATTATCTGTCTCGACAATCAAAATCCGGTTGCGCTTCGATTCTTCACGAATCCACCGTTCATAAGAGAGATTTAACATGTAAATATATTCCGGAGAAATTTCACGTTCAAAATCACGACTGCGTCTTTTAATTCGCGTGATAAGCGTATCGACAGTCGCGCGAAGATACAGAATCAAGTCGGGCTTCTTCAAATAGGAAGTCATGATGTCGAAAAGCGAGCGGTAATTATCCCAATCGCGTTGACTCATATTTCCCATTTCGTAAAGATTGCGGGCGAAAATTTCGACATCTTCATAAATCGTCCGATCTTGAATGGCAGAACCCGGCGCATCGGTCATCTCTTTATGCGTCCGAAAACGATGAGAAAGAAAATAAACTTGAAGATTGAAACTCCACCGCTTCATGTTCTCGTAAAAATCTTCGAGATATGGATTATCAATGACGGATTCATAATAGGCGCGCCAGCCGAATCGCTTGGCAATGATATCCGTCATCGTCGTTTTCCCAACGCCGATGTTACCGGCAATGCCAATGAAATATTTCTTATCTTCCAATATTCGCTTCTCCAAGTAACTTCCGTAAAAAAGTGTCTGTATTTTAACAGGCGCCGTGTGAATTAAAAAAGAAAAATAATCTACGATCAGAAGTCCTGAACGTCATCACCGAATCTCTATCTGACTCTGGTCGCCGACGATAAACCGATTGGTGAACGGTTTAGAATCCGCGTCAACGATCTGAACGTCTTTCCCGAGCAGGCTCGCTTCAATCCGAATTTTCTGATTCCGGATCAAACAGCCACATGAAACGATACTGAACTCGATCTCGGAATTCTCGATCTGACAATTTTTATCGATCGAAGTGTACGGGCCGACATACGAGTTGATGATCTTCGATCCGGCTCCGATGATTGCCGGTCCCCGGACATTACTGTTGTGAATCTCGGCGCCCGGTTCGATCACAACGCGTCCAGCAAGATTGCTATGTGCATCGACCATTCCTTCAATACGTGTCTCAAAACTATCCAACACCAGACGATTCGCTTCCAACAAATCTGCCGGTTTGCCGGTGTCTTTCCACCAACCCGTGATCTCCGAATAGGTCACTTTGAATCCTTTTTCTAATAAATATTGATGCGCATCCGAGATTTCCAATTCACCGCGTGCGCTGGGAGAAATCGCATTGACGGCTTCGAAAATGTTTGAATCATAAATGTATATTCCGGTAACGGCAAAATCGCTCTTCGGTTTACTAGGTTTTTCTTCGATGCTGACAATTTGCCCGTCTTTCAGTTCGGGTACGCCGAAACGTTCCGGGTCTTTCACGCGCGCCAATACTAAATGACAATTGGCGCCCGATTCCCTGAACTCATCAATAAACCGGGCAATTCCACCGACAATAATGTTATCGCCAAGATAAAACACGAAAGGTTCATTTTCGAGAAATGGTTGAGCAATGCGGACGCAATCCGCAAGTCCCGAAGGACGTTCTTGCGGAATGTACGTGATATGAAGCCCCATCTGACTTCCATCTTTATAAACGTCTTCGACCTCCGAACCTTCTTTGTTCGTGATGATACCAACATCCGTGATGCCCGCCTTACGGATATACTCAAGAGCATAATTCAAAATGGGTTTATTGGCAATCGGAATTAGGTGCTTGTTTTGCGTATGAGTAATCGGACGCAGTCTCGTGCCATGTCCGCCTGCCGTGATGAGCGCTTTCATTCTTTTCCCTTCTATAAAAATCTGCTATTCCATACAATTAATCGGATTCAGTGTAAAAATCAACTCCCGCCGGAAACTTAGAGAAGCATCCCTGCAAAATCAAGTCCGATCTTGATTTTTTTCGACAACGTGCCCGATTAAATCCAATTCACAGGCTTTATCCATCGTAACGGGTATAATCTTGCCGATTTTCAGGATAGATTTGGAATTTATAAAAACTGAACAGTCAATTTCCGGCGCATCCCAGACACTTCGTCCAACGTAACCTTCTGGATTTTTCTCTTCGATCAAAACGTTCAGAGTCTTGCTAATTTGATTCAAGGCAAATTCGTGCGAAATATCCCACTGGAGTTGCATAACGATCTCTTTCCGACGCTCTTTTTCTTCAGGTGGCACATCGTTAGGTAAATCCGCCGATGACGTTCCCTCTTCTTGCGAATAAGTAAAAACGCCCAACCGCTCAAATCTAATCTCTTCTATGAAATCCAGCAGTTCATTAAAATCCGCTTCTGTCTCGGAAGGAAAACCAACCATGACCGACGTTCTCAGCACAACGCGCGGAACCTCGTTTCGAATCGTCTTTAAAATATGGCGAATCTCTTCCCGATTTTTTCCACGATTCATCAATTTCAGGATTCGGTTGGAAGCGTGCTGAATCGGAATGTCAATATATGGAACCAGCGCCGGATATTTTCCGAATAGACTGTTCATTTCCAGCGACCAAAAATCGGGATGGTTATACATCAATCGCACCCACGGAAACATATCCGCTTGTAAAAGTACTTTCAGTAGATCGATCAACCGAACTTTTCCCGGCAAATCCGTACCGTATCGTGTCAAATCCTGCGCGATTAATATGAGTTCTTTCACACCCTTTTGCCGAAGATATTCGGCTTCCCGCATAAGACTTTGGACGCTACGGCTTTGCTGTTTTCCCCGAATCAGCGGAATTGAACAAAACGAGCATGAATTGTCGCAACCTTCGGCGATCTTCAGATACGCCAGATGAGACGGCGTCAGCAATTCTCGACTCTCTTCGTCGGCACAAAACGACTTCTTTAGAGCAATTGCCTCGACGATCTTGTCAATCGAATGAACGCCATCAATGCGATCCACTTCCGGAATTTCTCTCCGAAGTAAATCGCCATATCGCTGAGACAAGCAACCCATGACGAAAACTTTCCGAACCAATCCGGTCTCCTTCAATTTCAGCGTCTCAAAAATCGTTTCGATCGATTCTGTTTTCGCCTGCTCGATAAATCCGCAGGTATTCACGATGACGATTTCTGCCTCTTCCGGATTTTTCCGAAAGATACAGCCCAGACTCTGCAATTTACCGTTGAGTACTTCCGAATCGACAGTGTTTTTAGGACAACCAAGCGATATGATCGAAAAAGTCGTTCCTTTCATAAAAGGGGTTTTTTCTCGTTGACTGATGAACCGGCTTCAAGAAGCGCGGATACAAATTCTTCTGCATTGAATTCGACGAGGTCGTCGATCTTTTCACCGATGCCGACATACCGAATCGGTAGATTAGTCTGGCGATGGATTGCCAGTGCAACGCCACCTTTTGCTGTGCCGTCGAGTTTGGTTAAAATTATTCCCGTCACGCCGACAGATTTAACGAATTCCTGCGCTTGAACGATACCGTTTTGACCTGTACCGGCGTCGAGGATTAGCCAGATGTCGTGCGGTGCAGTTGGAATGACTTTACCGATAGTTCTTTTGACTTTGGCTAATTCATCCATCAAATTGGATTTCGTGTGTAGGCGTCCGGCGGTATCGATCAGCAAAATGTTAACATCGTGTGCGAGAGCCGATTTTGCGGCATCGAAAACGATTGCCGATGGATCCTTCCCGCGCGGATTCCCCATAAATTCTGATCCGCTTCGCTTCGCCCAGATTTCCAATTGTTCATAAGCCGCCGCCCGAAATGTGTCCGCCGCGGCGATGAGCGTTTTCTTATTTTCCCTTTGGTAAAGCGCCGCCAGTTTCCCGATGGTTGTCGTCTTTCCGGTTCCATTCACACCGACAATGAGAACGACATAAGGTTTTGGCAAGGGAATAGGAACCGATTGGTTTTTACGAATCAGCAACAAAATCTGTTCTTTTAAAATATCCCTCAGATTTGCGGATTCTTTTTTGTCGATCGTTTTGAGATGCTTGATGAGTTCTTCCGTCAAGGCAACGCCAACGTCCGCAGAAAGAAGCGTCTCCTCTATCCGGATCAGCGTATCTTCATCGATCCTGAAATATTTCCCCAACAATGGCAGACGTTGGGCGATACTTCGTCCCGTTTTTGCAAGGCTATTAACCAAACGGTTTTGCGGTGTCGATTCTTTGGATGGATTATCACCGCCGACAATTTTATTGAGAATTTGTTGAATCATCTGGAAAAATCCGTCTCAGGCCGATTTCTTGTGTCGATGTTCCTGAATTACTCGGATAAAAGAGGCGCAATACTGAATCCACGAAATCGACATGGAAGTCAGCGCAACTATCAGTAACGGAAATTTCCAACTTTCCAAAAATTTTGGATAAATAAACGCCATTACTGATAGTGAAGTGAAAATGATTGCGACTTTTCCCATTTTGTTGGATTTTGGTGAAATGTTGCAATTGTTCAACATATAAATCCCCAAAACGGAAATTGTGAAGTCTCGAAAAATCAAAAACAGAAGAAAATACGTAGGCATCATGTCTTTTAAAATCAGGTATAAAATGACGCTGAAAATAACAATTTTGTCCGCTACCGGATCGAGCATCTTACCGAGGTCTGTAATCTCGTTGCTGATTCGCGCCAGCCAACCGTCGAGCATATCGGAGAAGATCGCCGTTAAAATAAAAATTAACGCGATTGTTCCGTTTCCTCTTTGCAGGAAATAGATAATCGGCAATGTTAGCAACGCGCGCGTGATAGAAATCATATTCGACGCCGTCACTAACCGATTCGGACTGATCTCCCCATATTTTTGAACGACTTTTGATTTGACTGATACTTTCTTCGACATCTTTAACTCAATGTTGACACTGCTGTAAATTCCTTAAAGAACCTTAATCCAACCGTTTCTCGCTGTAAAAAATTACTCGCAAGTTCTGAAAAATTTCCATGAAATACAATTTTCCCTTGTTCCATGATCCAAAATTCTTTGGAAAGCGCAACAAGCAAACTAAAATCGTGTGAAATAACGATCAGCGCATGATTTTTTGAAAATTCACCGGCGATTTCGGTTAACTGCGTTCTGCCAATCTTTCCCAAACCGATGGTCGGCTCGTCTAGAATGAGCAAATCAGGCTGTCGCGCGATTCCCAACGATAAAGCAAATCGACGCAATTCACCGCCGCTGAGTTCATATCCGTTTCGTTCCGAGATTGCCGCATAATCTACGGAAAATAGGCTTAATAAATTCCGAACATCCGTAGAAAAATTCGGAATAGAAGGATTCATTTGCGCAATGAGATCCACGGTTTCTACGACGCGCGAACCCAGGAATATTTTTCCCGGAAATTGCGGCAGGTAAACAATTTTCGGACTTTCCAGACTTTTCGTTTCCGGTCCCCACGACGCCCGGATTTCTCCAGAGTTTGGTTGAAGAAGACCGGCAATCATCTGACCAAGACTACTTTTCCCCGAACCAATCAAACCATAAATCCCTATGGGAGAATCGACCATCTGTGTCAAATCAGGAATTTCCAGATGAAATGAATCGTTATTCTCATACCGGCAAACAAGGTTTTTAGCTATAATCTGGATACTTGGGCACATCAGCAAGAACCTTTCATCGGAAAACATTTTGCGTTTCCGTCCACGATTTCGATGCAAAATTTAGTAAGCGCCTTCTCCTGCTCATTTTGCGTGATCCAAAAAATACCCACGCCACTTGCATGGAGCGCTGTAATTCGCTTGATTAAATCGTTTTGTGCTAGAATGTCCAGATATGACGACGGTTCATCCAGTATAAGATAATTTGGTTCGGAGATCATCGTTCCCATCAATGCTAATCGTTGCTTTTCGCCACCCGAAAGCCGATTGGGCGAATCCTTCCGTCGATCTGATAGTCCGATTTCCCCCAAACTATTTCGGACTTTCAGCGTCATCATTTCGATCGGATAATTCTGATTTTCGAGATTAAAAGCAATTTCCCGCTCGATGAAAAAATGAACAAACTGATCTTCAGGATTCTGGAAGAGATAACCAAAATCCGGAATTTCATCATTCGACGACTTCGGAAATTCAATGCGCCCGGAATCTGGCTCCAATATTCCTGCAATCAGTTTGGCGAGTGTGCTTTTCCCTGTTCCACAATTACCAGTTATAGCGACCCAATTGCTTTCGGGAATTTCCAGATTCAGATGGGAAAAAACGGGTTTTTCCTTGTAAGCAAACGAAACGTCAATAAATCGGATGCTCAATCGGACTCCAATATCTCCCGAACCGTTCTTGCGCCAGCGCCTAGATTCTTCAAAATCACCTGTCTCGCGGAATTAGCGGCAAGGCGATAAGCCTCCGCATCGGTCAGCATTCGCCGGATTTGCTGATAGAGACTCTCACTGTTTTCGCAACAGAATCCGCCACCATCACGGATAAGCAATTTCGCTTCGCTTGAATTGTGATACGTCGGTCCAAATAGCACCGGAATTCCTGCAACTGCCGGTTCCATGACGTTATGAATCGAACCGCGAAAACTTCCACCGACAAATGCCAAATCCGACTGATGATATAGTTCAGCAAGAATTCCGACTTTATCAATCAGAACCGCTTTAAATTCGGAAGATTTATCCGGCAACGACGAGAGTCTGCGCGTGAGAATTCCGTTTTCCGAGAGGTCCTCTTCCAGCGTCTCCAACGCATATTCGTTCGGTTCGTGCGGCGCGACAATTACCCGCAACCTACCGAATTCTTTCATACATCGGTAAACAGCCGGCATCAGTTGTTTAGCATCCTGCGGCCAGATGCTCCCAATGATAAAAACAAAACCGTCTTGAAAGAGCCGCCTCTCAAAAGCGGCGACTTTTTCATGGGCGCGGTAAATCACCTGATCGTACCGCGTATCACCGAGTGACAACACCTTGATAGGAACCGTTCCAATCAGTTTAAGAACTGATTCTTTGTGATTATCCGAAATTGCGTAGATATAATCCAGCGAACGATATAGATCGCTGAAAAACGAACGCACAATCGGCTTCCACTTAAGGCTCTTTTCCCGGATTCTGGCAGAAATGAGATACGTTTTTACGTGATGGCGTTGAGCGTTCAAAATCAGATTCGGCCAAAGCTCGTAGGTGACAAAAATGATTTTTTGGGGCTTGAGATTCTGAATAAATCGCCGCGTCCGAAAATATGTATCAAGGGGAAGGTATATAAACAGATCGACTTCCGGAATCCGAACTGCATTCGTGTATCCGCTGGGAGAGGTAAAACTTGCAACGATTAAGATGTCGGGACGAAGCGCTTTTAGCCCGCGAATTACTGGCTTAGCCTGCTCAAATTCACCGAGCGAAGCCGAGTGGATCAGGTACAATTCCTTTCGAGAATATTTATCTCGAAACCGCATCATTTCATTTAAAGTTTGTTTCCTGCCACAAATACCCGTGCGCATTTTCGTATTAAAAAGCGCCGAGAAATAAATGAAAGCGAATGCAATAGGAATAAAAAATGCGTTGTAGATAATGATCCAAAAAATGGTCACTAATTTTCTCCTGTAAGTATTTGTCTGGCGGCAGATAGAATTTCGTCGATCGTGATATTTTCCATACAATATTGATGCTTTCTATAGCAAATTCGGTCGCCTTTTTGGGAACAAGGTCTGCAAAACAATTTCTTCTGAACCGTAATGCTCCTTTTACCGTAGTGTCCGGCTCCCGTTTCGTGCGAAGTGGGGCCCAGAATCAAAACGACCGTCACACCGACCGCTTCCGCGGCATAAGTCAAGCCGGTATCATTTCCAATAACCAATACGCTTTCCTGAAGAATCGCGATGGATTCCTCGAGATTGGATTGCCCCGTGATTCGCGCGATTTTTCCAGATGGTAAATATTGGAGTTCATTTAGATAAGTATCGTTTTCCGAACCAAGATAGACGACAGACACTTGAAATTCCTCATGGATCCGCTTGGCGACTTCTTCCATTTTCGCTAACGGATAGCGTTTATTTTTCCATGCCGCGATGGCCAGAATAACAACAAACGGTTTGCTGATTGCATTTCGGCTCAAAATATCCAATGCTTTTTGTCGAACCGTTTGATGCAGAAAAATTTCTGGCTTCGCATCTTTGGGTTTGATTTCCAGCGGCGCTAATGTTTTAAAATATTCGTTCATCAGCCGGAATGATCGCGGAAACAGATTGATCCAGCAATAAAAAAGAAGAAATCGACGGAGTCGCGGTTTATGATACCGAAGTCTTGGTGTTTTTCGTAGATAGAAGCCGAGAATTTTCGAGCGCAGATTATTGTGCATATCAACGAACAGGTCATATTTCTGCTCCCGAAAATACCGGCACAGCATCAGCCAACCTTTTAGACTGGGTTGAGCCTGATAGGTTATCACGTTGCTGAGAAACGAGTTGCCAACAACAAGGCTCTTAAACTCTTTTTTAACGACAAAATCAATCTGAGCAGATGGAAATCGCTCCCGGAATCGTCTGAAAATCGATGTCAATACGACAATGTCACCTAAAGATGAAAGTCTAATGATTAGGATTTTCTTCGGATCGTTTCGGAACTTCAACTTTTCCTCTGCTCGTTAAACTCGATCAGTCCGATAAGCGATTCTTTCGTGTCAGAATCGGGGAAAATATCCAACGCACTTCGCGCAGAAGTTGAATATTCATGCATTTTCTCCTGTGCGAACTTAAGTCCGCCGTTCCGTTGAACGGTTGCTCGGATATTCCGGATTTCACGCCCTGAAGGATTCTCTCGCAGATTCTTCCGGAGAAGCGTTCTTTCCGATTCCGACAAATTCTTTAATGTATAAATTAGAGGAAGCGTAATTAGATTCGACTTAATATCTCTGTCAACAGGTTTTCCAACTCGCCGCTTTTCACCAGAAAAATCGAAAAGGTCGTCTTTGATCTGAAATGCCATGCCCAGATTTCTACCATACTCGTAAAGATGCGCCGTCTGTTCGTCCGTCCCGTTCACGGAAATAGCGCCGATCTTACAAGATGTGGCAAAGAGACAGGCGGTTTTCGCCCAGATCATGCGATAATAAGAATCTTCATTTATGCCATTCGTCATACTTTTTTCAATTTGGTAAATTTCTCCTGAACTGAGCAATTCAGAAGTTTCGCTCAGTAGTTCAAGCGCCTCAAAATTTCGAAGACTTAACATACTTCTCAGCGATTTACTAAACAGATAATCGCCTAAAAGCACTGATACTTTGTTTTTCCAAATTGCATTCACAGTCGGTTCGCCGCGTCGAGTGATAGAATCGTCAACAATATCATCATGCACCAAAGTCGCCGTGTGCAGCATTTCAACAATACTCGCTGAAATGCTGGAAATCCGGTTCGGTCCACCGCAAAGTTTTGCCGATAGTAGCAAAAGCGCCGGCCTTAGGCGTTTACTGTTTTGTTTGATGAGGTAGTGCGTCATTTGTTCGATCAAATGAACGTCCGATCGCAATGCCGATTCGAACTCTGTCGCAAACCGACTCATCTCATTCTCTATCGGTCGAAGCAATAGTTTTAATGTCTGGTTCATTACATACCCAGTCCCATAGCGGCTTTTAAACCGCCACCGCCTTCTCAGACGAGCGAAGCGCAAACCGGGAAACGATTATACTCAGTTCATATAAAAACACCAATGGAATAGTCATGACTATCATGCTAAATGGATCGGGCGGTGTGATTGCCGCCGCCAAAACAAGAATGGCCATAAAAGCATAACGCCACGACCTTCGCAAAAAACTTGGCGACACGAGTCCCATTTTTGTGAGAATATAAGACACTACAGGCAATTGAAAAATCAATCCGGTCCCGACGATCAACTGCGTGACAAACTTGGCATAAAACTCGATGGAAATATTTTTTTGAACATCCGGCACACCGACTCCGATGAGAAATTTCATCGCGAAAGGAACCAGCACGGTATAAGCAAACAGAGCGCCCAATAGAAAAAATGCCGTGATGCTGACGACTAACCACGGACCCCAATTCTTTTCTTTTTGGTAAAGACCTGGCGCGACAAACGCCCAAAGCTGGTAGCCAAGAACTGGAATCGAAAAGACGATTCCAACAACAAATGCTATCCAGAATTTCAGCATCAGCAGACCCTGAACTTTCAGAACCTGAATTTTCATATCCAATTCTTTAGAGGGTTCAATCAACAAATTGAGGAAGAAATCTGAGAAAAAAAATCCGGCGATTGTGAATACAAAAACGGCGATAAGAATCTTGATCAGACGCCAGCGAAGTTCTTCCAGATGGTCTAAAAATCCCATCTCAGTAGAATCTTCGGAGGAATCTTTGCGGCTATATTTCATTGATTTATCAGTCATCTTCATAATCCGGTAGTCCCATTCTTAACCCAACCCGGATCTCTTCCATCTCGCGCTCTATTATCAAAATCACACACAAATAAAAAATAACGGCTTATCCAAAAACCCACTCATCCAAGCATATCAACAAAATCGTGGCAATCCAGCTTCCATACAACTAATCCGGAAGCCACTATTAACCGAATTGTTTCTGAAAATTTTCGTAGTTGGTGATAATGAGCTTTCGACCTTTTCTCTGAACGAAGCCTTTTTTCTGGAGAAGATTGAGCATCCGCGAAACCGTTTCTCTGGAAGTGCCAGCCATATTGGCGATGTCTTGCTGATACGGCAGATTTTCGATGACGACTTGCCCCATCTTAATGACGCCTATATCTTCCGCAAGGCGGATAATACTCATCGCGATTCGGTTTTCCGCATCGCTAAGCGAAAGACCTTCGATTTGTTGGTCGGATTTTCTGAGACGACGAGCAAGTTCCTGAAGCAAATTGATAGCGATTTTCGGATGTTTTTCCAGCAAATCAAGAAAATCACCGCGTTTGAGAATAAACACTTCCGTATCTTCGAGGGCAATGACATTTGCCGACCGGCTTTCACCGTCAAATATTGACATCTCACCGAAGAAATCACCCTCGCCGAGAATCGAAAGAATAACCTCTCTCCCATCGTCGCTAAGCCTGGTTATTTTCACGCTTCCCTTATTCAGGAAAAATAGTGTATCCCCGACATCTTCTTCCATCAGGATAACATTGTTTTTCCGGTAAATACGTTTTTGCATCAATTCAGTGATTTTCTCAAGTATATCATCCTTGAGTTCAGAAAACATCGGAATATCTTTTAAAAATAGATGGTTCATTTATTATTCTCCCTACACATTAAGTAATAGTCGCCCATAAAATTGACAAGGAATATTTTCTCCAATGCCCAACGTCTATTCGGTTTTTCTCTTCTTCCCATCTTTTGGTTTTGTGAATTTGGCAATGAGTTCCGGAAGCGCTTCAAAAACCTTCCCCAGCCCGACTTCATTGCTTTTCAAGCGATGAATTTTTACCTCATCCCTCGACACCGTAATGATCGCGATGGGTTCGATAACCGCTCCGCCACCCGTTCCACTCGCATTTCCCTTATCCTTGCTGTCCGCCGAACCGGCTCCCGCTCCAAATCCCAGCGAAATCTTGGTAATGGGAATCACAGTAGTCTCACCAACCTGAATTGGTTTGCCGACGACTGTCTCCGAAGTGACGATGTCTTTCAGCCGGTTCAGTAGCGCGTCAATGATTCCTTCCAACATGTCTTTTTCTCCTCTTTTTAAAAATTTGAACGATCAATTTTCCAGCAATAAAAATAACGATTCTTACAACATGAATCAAACGAATTGAACCAATCAGATCAATTGTCCCTAAAAACTTTTTTTCAACAAACGATGGCTCGATCCGAATCTTCTGCCCAAACTGAAGCCATTCATGTAGTGAATAGTAGGCACCCATCAAATAGCCAGTCGCGGCTGGATTATCCAGACCAATCTCCAAATCAGCGGCTATGTTTACTTCCTTCGGTATCTTCAAAAAGCGTAGGACAACCGCTTTCCCGATCGAAATCCATTCATGAACAGTAAACAGCGGCGATTTTTCCTTAGACTTTTCGGGCTTTTTCGGCTTTGATTTAGCAACTTTTTTCTTTTTTGATGGAAATTTCCGCAGGATACAAATTTTACTATTCGCGACAACTAAAAAGATTTTTAATACATCCGCTTCAAACTGAACCATGACGCCGACAATTCCGCCGAAAAACATGACCCGAGTAAAAACTTTCTTTTTATCAGGAATCATTGTTAGACGAATCACAAACACCGTTTGAGTGATAAAAATCAAAAACAGGAGAAAAATCATGGCTAAAAGCATCGTCATAATCAGTTTTAGGAAAAATATCACCGTATTCTCCGTTTTTTCATTTGAAAATCTTCATCATTATAAATAAATTTCCACACTTTTTGATAACTTTTGAAAGGAGTTCAATGAGCAAAAAAAGAAGTGTACAAAAACGTATCCGTCAGGCTGAGAAATCCAGACTGCGCAACAGACAATATAAATCGATCATGAAATCCATGATCAAAAAGGTAAAAGCCGCCGCTACGAAAGCCGAAGCCGAACCTCTGTATCGCGAGGCTGTATCCATCATCGATTCGATCTCGGGAAAAGGCGTTCTTCACCGCAACAACGCCGCGAACAAAAAGTCCAAACTCGCCGATATTATCAATAAGTTGCCCTAACGATCTCTTTATCATTTCGGCTATTCGTCTAACTTTTATATTTAATCACTCGTTCGATAATTTGGAGCCTCTTTACTGATTTTCACGTCGTGAGGATGACTTTCCTCAATGGAGGCACGCGTCACTTTGATGAATTTTGCGGATTTTTGTAAATCCGCAATTGTCCGTGCACCACAATATCCCATCGACGACCTGAGCCCGCCTGTCAACTGATGAACGGTTTCATATAACGCTCCTTTGTACGGCACAATCCCTTCAATTCCTTCCGGAACCAGTTTCTTCGTTTCCTCGGATTCTTGAAAATATCGGTCTTTGCTTCCTTTTTCCATCGCGGCAATTGAACCCATACCTCGATACGACTTATAAACACGTCCTTCATATAAAATTGTCTCGCCCGGACTTTCCTCCATCCCGGCTAATAGCGAACCGAGCATTACCGCATTCGCACCAGCGGCAAGTGCTTTCGCAATATCTCCGGAATATCGGATTCCACCATCGGCGATGATTGGAACTCCGGACTTTACTGCTTCTTCGGCGCAATCCAAGATCGCCGAAAGTTGCGGCACTCCAACACCCGCAACAATTCGGGTCGTGCAAATCGCTCCCGGCCCAATCCCAACTTTAACGGCGTCGGCCCCAGCGTCGATCAGTTCACGTGTTGCTTCGCTGGTAGCAACATTTCCGGCAATAACATCCATGTTTGGAAAACGCTTCTTCATCTGACGAACCGTTTCGATCACGTTGCGCGAATGTCCGTGTGATGTATCGACGACCAGAACATCAACTTGAGCATCAATCAAACGCTCAGATCTCTCGAGAAAATCGCCAGTAACACCGACAGCCGCGCCAACACGAAGACGCCCGATCGAATCCTTGGCGGCGTTCGGGGATTTTTTCTTCTTCAGAATATCCTTAACGGTAATTAATCCTTTTAAACTGCCCTGCTTGTCGACAATAAGCAATTTTTCAATCCGATGTCGCTGAAGTATTTCCTCCGCTTTTTCCAAAGTTGTCCCAACGGGAGCGGTGATCAGGTTTTCGCTGGTCATCCTTTCTGAGATTTTTTGTTCAAGATTCGTCTCGAAACGGATATCGCGGTTTGTTAAAATGCCTATCAATTGACCGCCATCGACGATTGGAATTCCTGAGATCGAATACTTCGACATGACTTCCAGCGCTTCCTTGATAGTCTTGTCCGAAGAAAGTGTGATTGGTTTAACTATCATTCCACTTTCGGAACGTTTGACTTTATCAACTTCCATGGCCTGCTCCTCAATCGACATATTTTTATGCAATATTCCGATCCCGCCTTCTCGAGCGATAGCGATTGCCATTGCGCCTTCCGTGACTGTATCCATAGCCGCACTGACGATGGGTACAAACAGTTCAATGCGCGCAGTCAAATGCGTCGTCAGGCTGACCTGCTTGGGGAGAACATCCGATTTTGCCGGAATTAACAAAACATCGTCAAATGTAAATCCCTCTCGAACAATTTTTTTCAGATTCATAAAAAACCTTTTTTGGAAAGAGTTCAAAAAGTTAATCGTTAATCGAAGTCCGACGAACCGTTTCAATGAAGGCGGTATCGGAGAAAAATTCTTCGCTTTTTTCCAGATCCGGATAAAAAATTCTATCTTCATCAAGGTGCTTAACCATCGATCTTATCTTCGCGTGTCCTAATCGCGTGCCGATACCTCCCGCGAGTGGTTTACGAAAATCCATCCCTTGTGCTGAAGCCAACAGTTCAATCCAGACTATTTTTCGCGTATTTTCGACGATTTGAAAAAGTTTTAGACAAGCGTTCGGCGCCATACTGACGTGATCTTCCTGATTGGCAGATGTCGGGATCGTTTCTACCGACGCCGGAGTCGATAACGTACGATTTTCGGCGCACAGAGCCGCAGACGTTACATGAGCGATCATGAAACCGGAATTGACGCCGCCCGATTGCGTTAGAAACGCCGGCAGTCCGCTCATCGCCGGATCGACTAAATTTGAAATCCGCCGTTCGGCGATATTCGCCAATTCCGCTAATGCGATGGAAAGAAAATCAGCCGCCATTGCCAGCGGTTCTGCATGAAAATTTCCTCCGCTGAGCACTTCTCCCGCTTCGGCAAAAACGAGCGGATTGTCCGTCACCGCGGAAAGCTCGTTCTCGACAATTTTCTCCACGAATTGAAGTACGTCACGAACAACGCCAATAACCTGAGGCGCACATCGAAAACTGTATGGATCTTGCACCTTGGGACAATTTTTATGTGACTGAACTATTTCGCTGTTCCTTAAAAAATTCCGAATATGACGAGCAGATTCCTGTTCTCCACTCTGTCGACGGACTTCATGGATTTGCGAGCGGAATGGGACGTCGGTAGCCAATATCGCCTCAACACTCATCGCCGCCGCGAGTTCGGATAACAAAATGATATCTTGTGCCCGCAAAAACGCAAGCGTCAACAATGCGGTTGAATACTGTGTCCCATTGATCAGCGAGAGACCATCTTTCGGTCCTAACCGAACCGGTTTATATATTCCTTGATCGATCAACTCATTCGCGTTTTTTCTCTGCCCATTATAAAAAACTTCACCCTCGCCGATTAACGGCAAACAAAGATGCGCCAACGGAGCCAAATCACCGCTTGCGCCGACAGAACCGCGCGCCGGAACAATTGGAAAAATATCTTTATTTAAAAATTCAACCATTTTTTGGACAATCTCCAACGAACAACCGGAAAATCCCATCGCAAGGCTCTTGACTTTCAAAAACATCATCAATGCCACGATCTCGGAATCAATCGGTTTTCCGACTCCACAAGCATGACTACGAAGCAGGTTGATTTGCAACTGTTCCAGATCGTCCGCGGGAATATTAACCTGAGCAAGTTTTCCAAATCCCGTATTGATCCCGTAAATGGTTTTCCCAGATTGGATTTTTTCCAGAACGACCTGACGAGCCGTTTGAATCCGGCTCATTTCGCTTTCGGATAATGTGACTTTTGTTCGCCGATTCAAGAACCGGGTAACTTTCTCCAGCATTTTGTCTTTTTTCATTAGTTTTCGTTTCTTTTTCACGCCGAGAAGTTATTAAACAACTGGTAATCAATCAAGAACTACATCGTCGGAGAATGTACGCTTAATTAGCCGGATTTTCCGCCAGATGCCAACCGACCCCTTGATTATCTCAAAAGAATCATCTAAATTAATTTCAGGCTGATGAGGTCACAATGAAAAAAATGAAATTCTTATTCGCTCTCGGGATTCTCTTGACGACTGTATTCGCCCAGCAGGCGATTCAGATCAGCGACGTCGTTGTCGCGCAGCTCGATAACGATCTTCTTCGGATTACCGTTGAGGTCGAAAACATCTCCCAAAAATCAATCGGCGAGATCAGTGGCGTGATCGATATTTTGGACAATTACGGAAAAACCATCGACAAAAAAAGTCTGTCAGTTGTCAGCATTCATGATGTACCGTTGGAATCGGGAAAAAGCCGTGAGAGAAGCATCGTTATCACACAGCGTCCGAATATGTCAGGTGCGGTGCGCTACCGCGTGACCAAGTTACGGTTTTTCGGAGATCAGACAGTTTATATGGTTTGCCCGTACTGCAACGAGATCATTCCGACGGAATAATCAAGCGCTTCGTTAACTCATTAATCCATTTTTTACTATCACGGATAAACTGTTCCACTTCTTTTCCGGAGTAATTCAATTGAAGCATTCTTGTAGCGATAAACGCTGAAGGAATCGGCACGTATTTTCTTGTTTCATCGCGGTAAAACTCATCCAGTCCTTCGATTAATTCGCGCGACGGCGCAGGCTGAATCAAATCTTTGAATGTCGAATCCGCAACCCGGGAGTCGATCGACACCGCTTTCAATTCATAAAAAAGTTTTCCATCGAGCAAACCGCTCAGATACGCGCTCTTGATCCAAACTGCATATTCCGGATATTCTCGTGTTACTTTCGTTACGGAAATCCAGTCATATCCGTCCCAAAAAACTTTGTTTTCCTGAGCATTTCCATTTATAAACAGAACGAAAAAAATCAACCCGTAACTCAGCTGTTTCATTTTACCTCATTGATTTATTTTAAATCATTGCGTTTTTCGGATATTTTGCGTCTTTCCGTTGAAAGTAAATGTTGAGTGATCTTCAAAAATGTCTCGTAAAGCTCTTTTAGGTCTTCATGGCTCTTCAGAAATTCGAGGTGTTTTTCGATCGTTTTCAGGTCGCCGCGAGCCGCCGGTCCAGTCAACGCATCCAATAACGGCCTCTGCCAGCCAACTTCGACCGATTGTTCGGAAAAACCTTTTAGCAATAGATTTGATAGTTCCTCCGATAAGCCTTTTTCCCTGCAGAGGTTTTTCACTGCGGCGATCAGCGAAACCGAATAGTTCTGTAAAAAAACTGCCGAAACGTGAACCAACTGCTTTTGTTCAGACGTAAGCGGTAAGCCTAACTTCCCGATTTTAGAAGTTAACTGAATGAGTTCAGAATCGATCTCTCCTTCGCATGCAAATATTCCCGTTGAAAACCGCTGAATGCCCGTCTCAATGTCCGGCGCGCTGAGCACCGGATGACACGAACCGACCCGACAGCCGCGCTTTTTGAGCGGTTTTAAAATTTCCGAACTTAAAAATCCGGATGTATGAAACGCCAAACATCCGTTAAAATTGACTGGTAATTTGGCAAGATTCTGCGCAACGGTTTCAATCGCATCGTCAGAAACCGAGATAATCAACCAATCTGTCGGTTTATCGAAATCGCCAATCTGTGTCGTGGTCACTTCAAACCGAATCCATTTTTCGGCTTGTTCAAGCCTTATTGAAGAGCGATTCCATAAAAATTGTGGAATCAAACCGTTCTTTTGAAGATGATATGCAAAAGAAATCCCGATGCGGCTGGCTCCGAAAATACTAAACGTGTGATGGGCGCATATCATTTTCGGTACTTTCTGATAAATCGATTAAAGTTCAAACACAGCCGCCGATAAATATCCGACCACCTGATCGCCGAGGCCGACCGTATCGCCCAAATTCCGGTAGTCCAGCGTCTTACATCTGGCTTTCCCCAAAATCTTGGCATATTTAAGCAACGTCAGGATCGGCGCTAATCCGCAGGCTTCCAGCGAGTTGTTCTCATAACCGGATTCCAACGCGCTTAAATCATATTTTTCCAAAAGTGAAATAAGATGTTTGTCCATTTTAACCGCTTCTGGATACGGATGATAATGAGAAAGATCCGAACTCGCCACAACGACGAATTCAATCTTTTCAAAGACTTCCGCAAGGATAAGCGCAAATTCATCGAGTTCGTTCATGGTCGCCGAGCCAATGACGATTGGAATAAGCGAAAACTCAGGGAAAATACATTGAAGAAACGGAAGTTGAACCTCGATCGCGTGTTCAGTCTGATGCCCTTTCACCGAACGATAAACGACTCCGCCGCGTTCGGTCAGCAGGTCGCAGATTTTCTGATCGACCGGAATTTCGCCCATCGGCGTTTGGTAGGCTTTCCCTGAAAAAACCGAAATCCCCCGGAAATATTCATGATGACTCGGAGCGATCACAACGATTTTTGAAAACGGGTGCTTCCGTAAAAAACGATAACCGACAGCGGCAACCGGTCCCGACGCGACATATCCGGCATGCGGTGAGATGATCCCAAACAAACGCTTCAACGTAATGATCGATTCCGACGCCGACTCCAGATATTGAACGACTGCCTTCTCGAGCGAGGTGGCGTTCCCTGGATAAAACGTGCCCGCAACGGCAGGCTTTCTTATCGATTTCGGATCAACCTTCATACTTCACCTTTTGTATTAAAGGTAGCCTACAAATAATTCAAAGTCAAGCGTCGATTTACTCCTCTCGAAGAACGGGTTGAATAGCCGCTTTTCCAAACTTCCGATGAATCTGTTCCCATATTTTCCGGTTGATTATTATCTCCAACAAAATATGTTCATCGGAATATTTTTCGGACAGGATAAACGCATGGTCCCGAACATAGGCAATATCGCGAACCTCCGATAGCGGAATCTGAATCATCATTTGAATTTCCATCTTTTTTAACTCCGCAATGACAGCACGCCGCAGATCATCAGTCTTTAAGCGGTTCAACGCCGATAAAAAGACCGCATCTGGATAGATTCGTTTCGCATCCGAAAAAATCTCTTTATCCATCCGATCGATCTTGTTAAACACGACGATTGACGGTTTGTGACTGACCTTCAAATCTGCCATTACTTCTTCAACAGTTTGTAGATGAACTAAACATTGCGGATGGCTGATGTCAGCAACTTTCACAATGAGATCGGCTTCTTCGATTTCCTTCAGCGTGCCTCGAAACGAAGCGACCAGATGATGCGGCAATTTACGGATGAAGCCGACCGTATCACTGAGCAAAATCCGGTGAAATTTATCGAGTTGGCATTGTCGGACGGTCGTGTCTAATGTAGCGAATAATTTATCCTCGACGAGAACTTCCGAGCCTGTGAAAAGATTCATAAGTGTAGATTTTCCCGCATTCGTATAACCGACGAGCGAAACATTGTAATTTCCGCGTCGACTTTTTCGCTGTACCACGCGATCGTTTTCGATCCTTTGCAGTTCTTTTTTCAATCGGGAAATGCGAACTTTGATCAGCCGTTTGTCCGTTTCTATTTGCGTTTCGCCCGCTCCGCCGCGCACATTGATTCCGCCGATCTGCCGCTCCAGATGCGTCCAGCGACGTGTTAACCGTGGAAGCAGATATTCAAGCGTTGCCAGTTCGACCTGCGTTTTCGCTTCGCGCGTCCGCGCATGGCTGGCAAAGATTTCTAAGATGATTCCGCTTCGGTCGCGGATTTCCATTTCCAAAGCACGTTCAAGATTTCGCATCTGCGTTGGCGACAGGTCATCATTAAAAACGATCTCGTCGATTTTGAGTTCTTCAAGCAGATTTTTAATCTCGGCAACTTTTCCGCTTCCAATGAAAGTCGCCGGATCGATTCGTTTGAGCGGAACGGTCAGAATTTCACCATCGTAATTCAGCGTTGCGACTAACAATCGTAGTTCTTCCAGTTGCTCCGCAATGGTTCCGGATGACTGATCGGCTGTCACTGCGCCAATCAAAAGCACCCGTTCCATTTCCTGACTCTGCTTCTCAGGAATATTATTCATCATGGATTTGTCTCTTCTGAAATGTTCACGCGGTTGATTCTTCCAATATAGGTTTCCAACGCGGCAATAATTATCGCTATAACTAAGAGGAGAATCGTGTATTCGCGATTCAAATTCATCGGTAGGGATTCATTGCCTTGCTCGGCTTCATAAACGGCAATTCTCGATGGCAGGAAATCGCCAATCTCACGGAAATCCCCCTCATCGAAAAATTCTCCGATACATTCCGACTCTGGAATATTAGCCGCGAATGAAAATACACGCCGATTGCCGGACGCTACTCGATAGATACCCGCTGTGGCACAATCGGAAAAACTGAATCCCGAACCTTTGTCTCTCCGTGGATGAATTTCCTTCCCAGTCGGCGTTGCCACGACCAAATTGGTGACGTTCTGAGTTCCCGCAAATTCAAACCGAACCGTATCGCCGCAGAAATAACTTGTCCGCTGACCGTTTTTCCCAGCCGCGTACAGCGCCGCACGACGGACCAGCGTTGGAAATAGGCCTGTCAACTGGAAATCGGTCCAATTCGGATTTGGCGCCGTCGCAAAAGTCAGGATGAGTCCGGTTCCTCCGATCGTCTCGATCAGGAACGGGGTTCCATCATCGAATCCGGCGAGAATCGTCTGATTCTCGTCCGTCAGAAATCCCGGAACGACAAAGAAGCGCGGCGAGTTTTCCAACCGTTCTTTCTTCTGCCATAAATCCCGAAAAACAGGATGCCCGGATTTTAGCGAACCGAGTTTCAAATAAGAATCGCCGGATGATTTTCGCGTATCTCTCCACTTTGGAAGATCGAACGGCTCCGACCATGTACGATTAAAATTTTCTGGCTGGCAATGTTCGCCAGGAAAGACTATTAATCCGCCACCGCTATCTAAAAAGTTGCCGATATTTTCCCGAAACGTTTCGGGAATTCTGTCAACATCGCCGAACAAAAGTGCGTCGTATTTCCGAAGATTTTCCGCCGGCAGTTGCGATTCCGTCGTAAACTGGATGTCGAACCGTGAGCCGTTTTTCGCTTCCAGCGCTTTGATGAAATATCGCGCATCCGATAAATTTTGTCCGATGATCAAAATCCGAATCGAATCCGGAACATTCATCACAAAATAGCGTCGGTTATCTAAGGGCAAATCGTCATCCGGCGTTTCAGCAAAACCTGACAAATATCCGGCGCTTTGTGAAGTCCATTCAAACGAGATGTCCGCCGAACCACGTCGCGGGACCGAAACAACGCTTTGTCCGACGCGTTCGCCTTCGATAAAAAGCGAAACCGGCGATTCTACGGACCCCGGCGTCCAATTCGTCAGAACCGGCCGAATCGTCGCCGATTTGCCCGCTTCGACGATCTGGTCGGGAATTTCGATCCGTGAAATCCCGATGTTATATCCTTCCCGGTTCACAGGAAGCAAGAGAAATCGGGCTCCCAGTTTTTCCCGAAAAGGCTGAAGCGGATTAATCGTTGGTACGCTCGTTTGCCATGAACTTTTCTGAAAATCGCTGGCGATCCAGACGGCGACGGACGCTTCGGGATATTTTTCCATATTCTCCATCACCGTTTGAAGTGCGACATCGAGCTTTGCCGCAAGTGGTTTGATGGATAAACCGTCAATTGCGCGCTTCAAATGAGCAGAGTTTTTAACAAACCCAACATCACGTATAACCTTTGGCTCGGTGGCATCGATTAGATGAACCGTGACGGGAAATTCAATCTCGGAGAACGCTGTTTGAAGGCTGTTTTGAGCAATTTCCAAAAGATTCTGACCTTCGACGGCTTTGCCCATGGAAACAGAACAATCAAGAATCAGATAAACTATTGTGCCTCGTCGAATTGTAAAATCACCGGCAAAATTCGTTCGATACGGGCGCGCAAATGCCAAAATAATGGATAAGACCAGCAAAGTCCGAAGAATCAGTAGAATAATCTGGCGCAGTTTGAGTCGCCGAATGACATCGTTTTCCAATTGTTTCAAAAACCGGATAGAACTGAACTCTACGGTCTGAAACCGCCGACGCCCAAACAGATGGATGATAACGGGAATTGCCGCCAGCGGAAGGAAAAAAAGGAAAAACGGATTAACGAAAGACATGAACAGCCAACCGATTCACCACTGTTTATCTCATTAAAGCGTCCATGAGTATGCTTCCGATCAACGGAATAGTAATATTATCGTCGAATTTCCACGACATCAATTCTACCAAGCTCGTTGCAACCGCTCCAACGGCTTTTACCCAAAACGGAACGCCGGGAATCCAAAAAGTTACTAAGAGCCCGGACAGAACAAACGCGAGCGAACCTTCCAGCGTCTTGTTATGAATAAGACGGATTTTACCGAAAGCCATCCCGATAAGAGCCGCTGATGGATCGCCTATCGTTAGAAAGAAAAGAGAAATCGTCGCAATTTCTTTCGGAAAAAAGTAAATCACGATCAAACTGCCAAGAAACACGTAACTCGCTCCGGTTAAGTAATTCTCCTTCTCATGCGGCCGAACCATCCAACCGAATATCTTAACATAGAGCCGTTTGCATGATGGAATTGTCATGCGTAAAACTTCGGCGACGAGGATGATCAGCGTCATCAATCCGATGACGATCAGACCGGTTTTCCTTGGAAAAAAAAGACAATAGAGTAAAGGAATGAGCGAGGAAATGTAGTGTATCGCTTTTCTGGCTAATTCGCCTTCGTAAACTTTATTCATGCTTTGGCTTTTTTGCTAAGGGTTGTAAAAGCACGCGCGGGATCAGATTCGCCGAAAACGGCTTTACCGGCAACTAACAGATCCGCACCAGCGGAAACCGCAACAGCGAGCGTTTCCAAGTTGATGCCACCATCTACTTCTATCAGAAAACCATGTTTTTGCGAAGCGGATTTTGCCAGCCTGACCTTTTCCAGCGCGCTTTGAATCATTTTTTGTCCTCCGAAACCGGGATTTACCGTCATCACCAACAAATGATCGATCATTGACAAGAACGGTTCAACGTCTAAAAACGGCGTCGGAGGATTGATCACCAATCCCGCCCGCGCTCCCAACGACCGGATTCTTTCCAATTCGTTCGGAATGTCCTTTGTCGATTCGACGTGAATGATGACGGTATCACTTCCGGCGTTAACAAACTGTTGAATATATTTTTCTGGATTCTCAATCATCAGATGAGATTCGAGATGAAGCGTAGTAATTTTTCGGATTGCGGAAACGATGAACGGGCCGATGGTGATATTCGGAACAAAATGGCCGTCCATAACATCGAGATGGAGACGTTTGGCTCCGGCGGATTCCACAAGACGAATCTGCTGTTCAAGATTCGCAAAATCGGCGGAAAGCAACGAGGGAACGATTTGAATCATCCGCATTTTATTCTTCTCGACCTATCGTTGTCACATCCAAATTAATCAAAATCGGATTGTCCATCAATTTACCGGCTTCCGGTTTTTGTCCGATCACGGTATATGGCGTTAAATCCGGATTCTGGATGTATCGGATTTTACCTATTTGATGTCCTGCTTTTCTGATAATTTTTTTAGCTTCGTCGAGATTCAATCCGAACAGGTCGGGAACTTCTAATTGTTTGTCCGGCGCACCTTTACTGACCGTCAACCAAATATGTGTATTCGTCGAGATCATCAGTCCGGGCGAAATCGATTGCGCACTGACCACACCGACGGGTTTGTCGGATGAAAATTGAGACACGACGGAATCAACGGTTATGCCCCAACGGTCTAACTCCAGATCGGCGGCTTTCAAAACTTTCCCAATCAATTTCGGCATTGGGAAATAGCGTTCGCCGCCTGAAATAATCAGTTTGACAATTCGTCCTTTCTTCACCTTATAACCAGCAGGCGGTTGCTGATCGATAACCGTTTGCGGCGGGAAGTCAGAATTTTCCAGCGTATCGCTCACAACCGATTCGAAGCCGTTGCTTTCCAGAATCGCTCTGGCTTCCGGCAGAGGCTTGTACCGAACGTCGAGTAGTTCATATTCCCTTCCATGCCGGACGTAAAGCGGCAGGATGAGTTTGTCCATCAGTACACTAAAAATGACTGTGAAGATTGCAAATGCCGCGAGAAACCGTAATAAATTTTTTGTGTGAATCCTCATATTTTTATCCTAAAAACCAATTCATTTTTCCTGCGATGTTCCGGACGAAGCTTTGTTCAGACGAACGGCAAAACTACCAGTAAATCCATGACGATGTGGAAAAATCTGAACGGCGCCAGAATCGTCGCAATACGTCCTCTCAACCCATTTTTGCGCTGGCTGAACGGAAAATTCAGGATGGCTAGTCAAAAACTCACGAACGATATTCCAATTTTCTTCAGGCTCCAGACTGCATGTACTGTAAACAAGCGCTCCGCCAATGCGGACAAATTTTGACATATTTTCAAGAATCTTTATCTGTAAATAGCACACCTGCTTCATGTGATGAGCCGTTCGGTTCCAGCGCAAATCTGCTCGCCTTGACAAAACGCCTGTGCCGGTGCAAGGGGCGTCGATCAACACTTTATCTGCTTCTGGAAACGCATCACGGCTCGCATCCGCCACACGATAATTTATCGAATCAATTCCTAAGCGGAAGCACTCATTTTTCACAAGCTCCAATTTCTGTTCATTGATGTCAGATGCGTAAACGGTGGAACGATTGCCAGTCAACTGGGCGATCAGAGTCGATTTTCCACCCGGAGCGGCACAGACATCAATAATCGTTTCGCCTTCTTTCGGAGAAAGTAATAGAACGGCGAGCGCCTGATTGTAATCCTGAACCGAACAACCGCCTTCCCTGAAAAAGTCGCTTTTCAGCAAAATACCGGGACGATTGACCGAAAAGAAGTGGATTGGTTTTTCTGAAATAATCTTCACCGTTTGTTTCTGACGCGCCAGTCGTTCCTCCGTCATACTCCAAGAAAAACGGATAGGATTGTGACGGAAGCAAATCGGCTGATAAGAATTATCAAATTCAAGGATTTGGCGGGTCGATTCCTCGTCAAAATTGGCGATCCAACGTTTCACCAACCAATTTGGATGCGAAAACTCAATGCCGAGCCGCTCGGTTTCATCGGTAATTCTACTCAGCGATTTTCGCCAATCAGTCTCTTCGGGCAAATTTCTCAACACAGCATTTATCAATGGAACGAGGTCGGGGCGTTTCAACTCCTTGGCGGCTTCGACAGTTTCATAGACAAGCGCGTGCGGCGGTGTTTTCAACACGACAAACTGAAAGGCGCCAACGCGCAATAAGTGAATTGCCGTCATTTCGATCTGGCTAAATTGGCGATTCAGCGAAAAGGTTAAAATATAGTCCAAAAGTCTGCGATATTGTATAACACCCTTGACGAGTGCGTAAATAAAATCGCGGTCTTCTTGAGAAAATTCGATAGTCGATATAAATTCTGAAACGCGTGTCTCAAAATCGGACGGGCGCCTATGAAGCGAGTTAAGGATTTCTACGGCGGCGGTTCGGGCTTTCATCTGGAAAATATATCTCCAACTTTTCCCTGATACCCTCGCAGGAATTCATCGATCGAAAGCGGTTTTTTCCCTTCCGATTGAACTTCCTTGGGAAACAAAATTCCGTCGCCGGTTTGAATTCCCAACCAATTTTTCTTGCGGATTACGATGGCGCCGTGAGTTTTAGAATTGCCCCCGGATTTAGCGACCGCCGACAAAAACTTGATGCGTTTCTTCCCAAAAAAGGAATACGCGCCGGGCGTGGGCGAAAGTCCGTGAATTAGATTCTTGATAGACAGGGCACCTTTTCTCCAGTCGATTTCGCCCATTTCGGGGAAAATTTTCGGCGCCTGTGTAGCCAATTCATGTCTCTGCGGTATCGGCTCGAGACGTTTTTCTTCGATCTCGTTTACAACGCGCACGAGTGACTCACCCCCCAAACAGGACAGTTTTTCATAGAGCATGCCGAATGTGTCCTCCGGTAAAATGGCTGTTTTCTTCTGAAAAAGAATATCACCGGTATCGACACGCGCCTGAAGACGGAAAATCGTCAACCCGGTTTCTTTCTCGCCGTTAATAATCGCCCAGTTGATCGGAGCCGCACCGCGATATTTCGGGAGAAGCGAGGCGTGTAAATTAATCGCGCCATAACGCGGAATTTCCAGCAAATCGACCGGCAAAATGCGAAATGCGACAACGATGAACAGGTCGGCATTCAGATCTTTCATCTGCCTAATAAAATCCGGAGATTTTAAATCCGGCGGCTGAAAAACCGGCAAATTGAGTTCCTTCGCTAAAGTTTTGACAGGCGTTTCCTGAACGATGAGTCCGCGTCCTTTTTCAGCATCCATAGCGGTCACAACGGCAAGAATCTGATGGCGCGATTCGGCGAGCGTTTTCAGCGATGGAAGAGCAAATTCGGGCGTTCCCATGAAGACGATTTTCATACCGATATTATCCAACCTGAATCGTGATTCCTTTTTTAGCATCTGCTGCCATGCGTTTTAATTTGGAAGCGATAAAACTCCGCTTTAACTGGCTGATGCGATCGACGATGTATATTCCATTCAGATGGTCTGTCTCGTGTTGAACAACCCGCGCAAAATAACCGGAAAATTCTTCGACATGAACATTCCGTTCGACGTCTTCATAGCGAACCTTGACTTTCTCGGCACGGGTAACATCTGCGTAGATTTCTGGAATGCTGAGACAGCCTTCCTCAGCGACGACTTCGCCTTGACGTTCGAGAATTTCCGGATTGATAAAAACCATTTTCTTACCGTTCTCATCTTTTAAAGAAAAATCGGCGATAAAAAAGTCCAACGGGATTCCGACCTGATTGGCTGAAAGCCCAATGCCGTTATCGGCATACATCGTCTCGAACATATCATCGATAATTTTCGAAAAATCCGGCGGAATCAGCGCTTTGACATTAGCAGTCTTGTGACTGAGAACGGGACTCCCGTACAGTTGAATTCTGAAGAGAGACATAGGCGTTACGATGCCATTTTTTCAGGCGTTTTGTCGGCGACTGCGGAACGAGCAACCGTAATTTTTACGTCTTTGGCGATTTTAACGATCAGGATCCCTTCCTTTTCGCGAACGCCTTCGATTTTGCCATAAATACCGCCGATCGTTAGAATATCGTCTCCCGGCTTCAATTCCTGGAGCATTTTCTGCTTTTCTTTTTGCTTTTTCGCCTGCGGACGAATCATCAGAAGATACATCACAACGATAATTAACAGAAACGGCAAAAGAGACAAAAGCGGATTGCCTCCTTGACCGCCTTGCGCCTGACCGGCTCCACCCATTGCATAAAGTATTGAATTCACATTACCTCCATTTTTATTGACTGTTAATATAACTCAATCGACCCGAAAATGGCAACCGCGACTTCCTTTGTGCAAAGTGGCGGCATGTAAAACCAACATCGCCGTAGTGGCGGCGTTTCGGAGTCCCAATAAATCATCATTTAACTGACTGTGTGCATAAAATTGATCGATGTCCTGTTTCAATCGATACAGAATTCCATAGGCGCGTTCTAATTTTTTCGCATTCCGAACAATACCGACATAATTCCACATCGTATGCTTCAGCGTCAAGCGGTCCTGTTGTAAAAGGTCGGGATCGAGCGGTTCGTATTCGACTTTCCATTTGGCGACCTGCGGCATGATAATTTTGTCTTGCCGAATCCGGTCAACACAATCACGTCCGGCAAGCGTCCCAAAAACCAGACATTCAAGAAGTGAACTGCTGGCAAGCCGGTTCGCGCCATGTAAACCGGTGCAAGCGACTTCTCCAACAGCTTTCAGACGATGAATCGTCGTATTTGCCTGCATGTCGGTTGCAACGCCACCGCATTCGTAATGAGCCGCAGGAACGACCGGAATTCCTTCTTTGGTAATATCAACTTTCACTTCGAGACATTTTTGATAAATAATCGGGAACCGGCGTTTGATCCAGTCGGCATCCCGATGTGTAATGTCGAGAAGAACATACGGCGTTCCGGTATTACTCATTTCTTGAATGATGCTTCGCGCAACGATATCTCGCGGTGCGAGCGAACCCGCTGGATCGTATCGCTTCATAAAATCCTCTCCGGAATTGTTCCGAAGAACTCCACCTTCGCCGCGCATGGCTTCTGTGATTAAAAACCGCTCACTGTTATTGGAAAAAAGTGTCGTTGGATGAAATTGTACATATTCCATGTTCATAATGCGCGCGCCAGCCCTGTAAGCCATCGCGTAGCCGTCGCCTCTCGCATGATGCGGATTAGACGAATGCAGGTAAAGCCGACCCAATCCACCAGTTGCCAAAATCGTCTGCTTCGCGAAAATCGAACGCACTTCATTTTCTTTATGAAAATAGATATAAGCACCCGCGCAGGTGCTCGGTTCATAAATATGAGATTGATTCAGCGAATGATGCGCTAACGTGATCAGATCGACCGCGCTCGCGGAAGTTAGGACTTCGACATTTTCCAATGAACGGATTTTTTGATAAAACAACTCCTGAATCGCCTTACCGGTGTGATCTTCCACGTAAGCAATTCGTGGGATTGAATGCGAAGCCTCCTTTGTCAGCGCTATTTTTCCGTCATCCGTTCGATTAAACGGAATCTGGAGATCGTCGATGAGAATTTGTTCGATGAATTCCGGACCGTATCGATAAATCTGCCTGACTGCCTGCTCGTTAACGATTCCGGCGCCAGCCCGTTGAAAATCTTCCAGCAAGTTCTCGAACGACTCATTTTCACCGCGATAAATAATTCCACCCTGGGCATAATAAGATGATGACTCGGTAAATTCGTCTTGGCAAGTTATCAAAACGACCTTCAGCCCTGCCTTCTGCGCCGCGAAAGTCGCCGCACAACCGGCTAATCCGGCGCCAATCACCAACACGTCTGTTTCACGAAAAGGTGTATCTGGATTCATGCCAACTCCAACATGCGATTCACAGCCGCCAACGCGTCTTCCCTGTATTCGTCATCAACAAAAACTTGATTGATCAGATTGCCCTTCGCCAAATTCTCCAACATGTAGAGTAAATGAACGGCGGTTGTCTGAGACATCGTGACGCAGAATGGCTCGTAATATTGTAAAAAGACGATCCTTTTGGGGGGAAAACGATTCTTCAACCGGTTCACTAAATTCTTTTCCGTACCGACGCCCCAATGCGTTCTGTCTGGGCTCTCGGAAATCTTTCGAATGATATAATCCGTGCTTCCGACGAAATCGGAACTTTGCACAACCTCGAAATTGCATTCCGGATGCGAAATGATTTGAATGGCGGGGTCCTCTTTGCGAAGCAAATCGATCTGCTCTTTACTGAATTCCTGATGCACACAACAGAAACCGTTCCAGAGAATCAATCGCGATGCTTCAATGTCAGTTTTTGAGTGTCCCCCGAACGGCTTTTCCTGATTCCATACTAAAATCTGCTCCAGCGGAACGCCCATCCGATAAGCGGTATTCAGTCCGAGAAACTGATCCGGGAAGAAGAAAATCCGCTCGCCGCGCGACCATGCCCATTCCAGCGCTTTTTGGGCGTTCGACGAGGTGCAGACAATGCCGTCGTTCCTTCCACAGAAGGCTTTCAGTTCGACGCTAGAGTTGATGTATGTGATTGGAATCGTTTTTTTCTGACTGAAAAAGTGGATTTTGCGCCAGGCTTTTTCGACTTGATCGATATTCGCCATATCGGCGAGCGAACATCCGGCTGTCACGTCCGGCATGAAGACTTTTTGTTCCGGCGTCGTGATGATGTCGGCGGTTTCAGCCATAAAATGCACGCCACAAAAAACGATAAACTTCGCCGAAGTCTGCGCAGCTTTTTTCGACAATCCGAAAGAATCGCCGACCGCGTCCGCATAGCGAAGCACTTCATCGCGTTGGTAGTGATGACCCAGAATGAACAGCGAGTCACCGAGCGCCGATTTTACGGTTTGAATCCGCTCATCGACCTCTTTGTCTGTCAACGTGAAATATTCTTCAGGCGAGAAAGAAACATTTATATCCATTAAACCGATTGCCTTTTTAATTCCGGTTAGTTTCTAACGAGTTCCAAATACTGTCAAATTTCATCGCCATAACTTACTCACTTCTATTGGCATTTTCTTCAAGATGTTTCTTCCGGCGTTCTTCCCTGTGAACGACATTTGCTTCCCAATGGTCGGACTCTTCGGGATAATTGCGGAAAAACTCCGCCTGAAATTCACCGAAAACGCCGTTTCTGATCGATTCGCGAGCCTTCGACGCCAGTTCCAAAAAGAAATGAATATTGTGAAGCGTATTAAGCCGCAAGCCGGTCATCTCGTCGCTCATGTACAGATGGCGAAGATAGGCTCTGGAAAAATTGCGGCAAGTGTAGCAGTCGCATCGTTCGTCCGGCGGATTGAAATCCATCCGATACTGCGATTGTTTGAGAACGATTCGCCCATTCCATGTATAAAGCGTTCCGTTCCGCGCATTTCTGGATGGTAGAACGCAATCGAACATATCAATTCCCATTGCGATTCCACGGACGATGTCTTCCGGTTTGCCAACCCCCATCAAATAATGCGGTGCGTTTTCCGGCAGGTTTGGTGAAACCTGTGCCAGCATTTCATACATTTTTTCCTTCGGTTCACCGACGGCGAGTCCACCGACTGCGTACCCATCGAAGCCGATTTGGCTCAGCGTTTCGATGCTTTCTTTCCGAAGATCAGAATAAACGCTCCCCTGAACAATACCGAAAAGATATTGGCGATGACCGTAAAGCGGTTTCAATTTATCAAAATGGATTTTTGAGCGAAGTTCCCATTGATGCGTTCGCCCTAGCGATTTTTTAGCATGATCATAATCGCACGGATATGGCGTGCATTCGTCAAACGCCATGACAATGTCAGAGCCAAGTGCGTTCTGAATTTCCATCGAAATTTCCGGCGATAAGGTGTATTCCGTTCCATCGATATGCGAACGAAACTTTACTTCTTCGTCCGTTATTTTTCCAAGATGTGACAGGCTAAAAACCTGAAATCCGCCGCTGTCGGTCAAAACTGGCTTATTCCAACCATTGAACCGATGCAATCCGCCGGCGCCCTGAATAACTTCAAGTCCCGGTCGCAAAAACAGATGATATGTATTTCCAAGAATAATCTGCACATGGCAGTCATTTAACTCCGCTGGAGTCAGGGTCTTGACGACGCCGTGAGTTCCGACTGGCATAAAAATCGGTGTTTCTACCGGACCATGATCAGTTTCGAATCTGCCGGCGCGAGCCAGAGAATTAGCGTCTTTTGCTAAAATTTTAAAGTTCATATAGAACCTAATCGAGAAATCTTAACCGCGGAGCACGCAGAGAGCGCAGGGAACAGGAATAATTCTTTAATAGCCACTTTAACCACGAACTTATTCCTATTTTCCAACGACTTTTCCACAAATCCAACAATCCTAATCAACCGAATCAAACCTAATCCTACTGAATCTTCCTATCAAACCTATTCAACCCTTACAGCGCTATTCCCAACAGATGATTGATCGAATCAACTCCGATAATTTTGGAATCGCTATCGTTTTTTAGCAGGCGGAGATTATGTTTGGGAACGTAAATCTTCTGATAACCGAACTTGACTGCTTCTTTTACGCGTTGCTCAATAAACGGCACGCTCCGGACTTCTCCAACCAATCCGACTTCTCCGATGAACACCGACATAGGATCCAGCGGAATGTCGCGAAAACTTGAAGCCATCGCCGCAACCAAACCGAGGTTGATTGCCGTTTCGTCAATTTTCAAGCCGCCGACCAGATTGACAAACACGTCTTGCGTGCGGAGCGGGAAACCGGCACGCTTTTCCAAGACGGCGATCAGCATCGCCAGCCGACGATAATCGATTCCATTCGCCGTTCTCTGCGGCGTTCCATAGGTGGTTTGCGTCACCAGCGCCTGCACTTCGATCAAAAAAGGACGCGTACCTTCCATGCTGACGGCGATTGCGGAACCGGCGACATGCTCTCGTCTTTCGGATAAAAAGAAATCTGACGGATTCCCGACAGGAATCAGTCCGGTTTCTTTCATTTCGAAAATCCCAACTTCGTTTGTCGGTCCGAAACGATTTTTCATCGACCGCAAAAGTCGATAAAAGTTTTGTTTGTCGCCTTCAAGATACAGAACCGTATCGACCAAATGCTCCAGCACTTTCGGTCCTGCGATCATACCGTCTTTGGTAATGTGTCCGATGAAAACCGCAATGATACCGAGTTCTTTGGCTTTTCGCAACAGTCGCCCGGCACATTCGCGCACTTGTGTCACGCTTCCCGGAACGTTCTCATAAGCATCGGAGTAAACCGTTTGAACCGAATCGATAACAATAGCAGATGGACGGTGATTTTCCATCTGGTACAAAATATTTTCAAGATTGTTTTCCGAAGCGACCCAAATACGCGGATCCCGGATCGCCAGACGCTCTGCGCGGAGACGGATTTGCTCTTCAGATTCTTCACCGGTAAAATACAGAAATTTTTCGCCTTTCAGTTTTTCAAGTACCTGAAGAATAATGGTCGATTTCCCAATGCCGGGTTCACCGCTGATTAAAATAACCGAGCCGTTGACAAATCCGCCTCCCAGCACGCGATCGAATTCCTCGATTCCCGTTCTAGAACGCTCGATCTTCGTTGTTGTTGCGGCTGTCAGCGGCTGAGGCTCGCGCCTTGCTTCCGTAGTTACTTTTTCAGACCGTTTGACGACCTTTTCTTCGACCATTGTATTCCACGCGCCACACTCAGGACATTTTCCAGACCACTTGGGTTGAACGGATCCGCATGCTGTACAGACAAAAGCAATTTTTGTCTTAGCGTTCATAGTTTCTGCTCCCTCGTTAAACGGATTTGAAGGGAATCTAAGTATTTCCGAAAATCAAAGAAAAAGAGTCCAGAGAAAATGACGATCGTTCCGGCAATCTCGCGAAACGTGATGACCTCGCCGAGTAATAGCCAACCCAGTACCGCCGCAAAAACCGGCGTCACAAAATTGATGAATGAAAGTTTGAGGACTGATGTCTTTCTCAGCAAGGAGTAATAGATGAAAAACGCCATCGCCGAACCAAATATGCCGAGATAAGCGGCGGCGCCGAGATTTTTCAAATTCCAATTCATTTCTTGCCATTGCCCTGTCGCCAGCGTACCGACCGAATGACAAATTGCCGCAATTCCAAGTGACATCGCGGTTAGTATCAGCGGATCGACGGACTTTTGATTTTTTTTTAGGTAAACCGCTGGATAAGACCCAAATAAAACAGCAATCAGAATGATAAAACCGCCCGCTAACACCTGCCAGTTGAAAACCAATTTTTGATCAGAAAGGATAAGAATTACGCCGAAAATCGAAGCGCAAACAGAGGTGATGCGCAACCAATTCAACCGCTCTTCCAGAATCATAAAATGCGCAAAAATGCCAACCGTCAGCGGCATCGTAGCCCAGAGAATGGCCGACAATCCGCTGGTCACGAATTGCGTGCCCCAATAAGTGCAGTAATAACTTAGCGTCTGGCTAAAAATTCCGGCGATTAGATAGATGATGACCGATGACTTGTCGAGGGGAATTTTCCGTTTTGTTACGAAAATGATTGAAAAAAGGATCACCGATGCGATGATAAACCGGATAGAAAGACCAACCATCGGCGGCGTTTCCTCCGACCCCACTTTGATCATTCCCCACGTTGTGCTCCAGATTAGGCACAAGATCAGAAACTGAAGATATTTTGTTTTTTTATCGCTCATCGTTTTCATCTTTTACTATCATTAAAACCACGGTTTCTCGGACAGAAACTAATACCGATGTCGCATGGAAACCAAGTATTTTATTGCCGCTGAACGGTTTGGAAGTCGATGGAATATATTTTAGCCTGGTCGGTTAGAAATCCAATCCCAGCGATAAATAGTATTTAGGTTTTGAGAATTGGTCGAAATCGTATCGCCATGCAACATCGATCTTCAGGAGAAAATAACCGAAAAACAGGCGCATTCCGCAACCAACGCCGGAAACCAAATCGTCCATGTAGAGACCATTTGCCAAGTCTCGGCCAAACGGATGAAAATCTGTGCCGTCCCACGCCGATCCGAAATCGAGGAAAGTAATTCCCTGAATGCCACCCATCCTCATCGGAAGTGGCCAACCAAGCGCCATGTATTTGATGAACGGATATCGGAATTCGAGGTTCGCCAGAAAATACCGCGTGCCTTCCCGTTCGTAATAGCGCGCCCCTCTTAGCGGCGTAACGAACTGCGAAAAATAAAGGTCTTCAACATTTTCATAATCGTGATAACGTCTGTATTTCTGATTAATCCAGTTCGATTCTCCGCCCAGGAAGAAACGTTGTGCATTCTTCCCTTCACTTAAACCGCCGGACAATCTCAGCCCGAACGAGTATTCGTTGTCTAATTTGTAATATCGACGCAGATCAAAAGTCAACGACTGAAATTCCATACTATTCTTGTTGTACTTTGGACTCATCATGAAATCTAACCGGCCGCGCCAACCGTCCATCGGATAGAAGTATCCCCAGAGTGTGTTATCGAAAACGAAACCAACACGCGGTAAAAGAGTGTTGATCGTGATGCTGGTATCGGTCGTCCCGGTCAAAACGTTTATTAGGCTTTGTTCGACATTATACGAAGTCAACCCAAATTCGCTCCTGCTAAGACGGGAGAAAGGCCTCGAAACCGAAAAGTCGGCACCATAGTTTCTGAGCCGCAACATATAGTAATAACTTAGCGACCAAAAGTTTGCAGAATGAAAACCGACGACGGAATAATTCGTGCGTTTGCCAAGATACTGGTAAGCCAGGTAATAATCACTGTTTTCAAGATCGATGTACATTTCGGTTCCGAATAACAGTTGGTGATTTCCAAGAATATCGCTGAACGCAAAAATTGTCGTTCCCTGCAAGCCCCAAAACGTATTGTATCCCGCTTGGCTGTCGATCATATCCAGCGTGAATTTTGTTTTATATGGATTGACGACAAATTTGCCGTCGGGTGTTTTATTCTGAAGCGTATCGGTTTTCACCGGCGTCGTATCCGGTTCATCCGGAATCATACCGACCGCGTCGATGCTGGGTGCAAAAATGTAATTGGAATAATTCTGCGCCACGCTAACGGTACGAGTTAAGGTAGGTTTGACAACTTCGGATGAATCGTTTTTCAGAACAGCTTTCGCCGGTTCGTTCCAGCTTTTCATAATTTCTTTGGCGTAAACCGTCGGCTTGATTTCTTTTTTCTCATTCATCATCGATAATGGATTTGAAACCATATAAATATCCCAGCCGCCGTCTGCAAATCCTGCGAAGGCAAGACGAGAATCATCTTTACTCAAACTTGGTTGAAAAATGCCCGTTAAAACGCTAGTGATTGCTACCGATTCCTTCGTATCGAGCGAATAAACGTAAATGTTGGAAATTCCTTCCATGTCTGATGTGTAAATAATGGCGTTTTTTGTATTTGCCCAAACCGGATAATTTTCATCCCATGGCGAATCGGTCAGACGCGTAATGGAACTGTCCGTCATATCATAAACATACAGATCAGTCTGGCGGAATTCGATCCCTGAAGCAAGATTTTCTTTTGAAACCTTGCCGTCATTGCCGTATCCATTTCTTTGTGAGGCAAAAACTATCTTCTTGCTATCAGGCGACCACGACGGTTCAAAATCCGATTCGCGATCGTTGGTCAGGCGCCGTGTTGTTTTGGTCTTCAGATTATAAAGATAAAGATCACTCCTGTCCGATTTTAAGCCTACAAGAGCAATGCTTTCTCCATCGGGCGACCATGCGGCATCGAAGATTTCATCCAAATTCGTAAAAGTTATTCGCTCTCGTTTTTTGGTTTTCACGTCAACAATGATCAGTGCATCGTCCTTTCCGCTTTTAACAGCAAGGACGATCTTCTTGCTGTCCGGAGACCAACTTAATCTCGGATTCAGCCATTTCAATTCTTCCAGATCGGGAGATTTTTGACCGCTGACTAATTTTGTGATGGGTTTTCCATCCAAACTAGAAATGAGAAAAATATCGGCGTACCCTTTTCTATCGGACATAATGGCAACTTTGTCGCCGCTTGGCGAGATTGCCGGACCGGTATTAAAGTAATTCTTAATTTTTCTGTGATCAGTCAATTGTTTCGACATCGTTTTGATTTCATCGCGATCGGCGACATCCGGCCAGTATTCAGCTCTTACCCAGCGATGCCATTTCTCGCCCAACTCTTTCATATCCATTCCGATGGCGGCTTTCATCCCTTTTTCGGCGTTTCCATGTCCTTTCATCTGTGCCCAAATTTCGCCGATTTTCTCATTACCGTAACGCGATGCGATATAGCGATAAACCGATTGCCCACCCTTGTAAGTCATATAGTAATCTAGTTCATCGAGATTCGGAATCTCATTTCCGAGAGCGGCATCGCGGAGCGTCAAATCCGCATGGGTATCCCAGCCGAGCGAGGTGTATTCCGCCAACCCTTCATGCATCCAAAGCGGAATCTGCAAACGAACTCTTCCCGAAATCATACTCTGGACGTTTCCGCCGTAAATCATATCGTTGACGACAACGTGTAATAATTCATGACGTAACGTGTGCCAGAAGTCGGCGTAAGACCCATCGAAAGGAACGACAGCGCGGTTTTTAAAAAGTTCGGTCACGCCGCCGATTCCCTCGTACATGTAATCCAGAATGACATTTGTCTGTTGAAAATCGGAATGGGAATTGTACAGAATCAGTGAAATTCGCTTTCTGACGCGCCAGTTCAGAATGCTGGAAATATCCTTAAGCGCTTGCTCAACGACTGGTTCTGCAAAAAGAGCCAAATCTTCTCCGCCTTCGTAAAAGTAGATGTCGAAGTTATCAGACTGAATGTACGACCAGTGATAGTTGTCATATTGCACCTTGTTTTTCCCAAATTGGGAATAAGCGATCCCGGTTAGAAAAAAAGAAACGAATAGACTGATGATAATGATTTTCTTCATGTTTTTTGAAACCAAGAGATGCTTGATTTGTTCCTTACGCAAGTTACCTTCAAAGTTACACGTCCAAGTTTACACATTTTTCTTAGACAGAACGAACATTAAAAAGCTACGACTCATTTGAGATACACGACCTTCTGTTGTTTGAAAATACCCGAGCCTTCCAGCCGGATGAAATACAAACCTGATGAAATTCTGTTTGGTGTCCAGGTCTCGCGTAAATTTCCTGCTTTTAATCGACCAGTTTGAATTTCGTCAATCTTTTTCCCTGCCAAATCCACGACCGTCAATGCGCCCTGAAAATCAATCGGCAAATAGACCTGAAAAGTTACAGTCTGATTAAACGGATTGGGAAATGGTTCGGAAATGGAAATTTCGTTGGGAAACTCACCGACATCCGGATCAATCGTGACATCACTGACACTTTTTAAAATCCATGAATCGGGATCGATCTCGACGGAAAGCGGTTTGGCGGCGCAGATCATCGTAAAATCCTGTGACGGAAGGCTGTCCCAAATCGTTAAAGATTCGTCGCCATTTTCCGTTTTCACGACGATGTCAATCGGCATCAAAAAAACAGTCGATGTCGTCTGAATCTGATCGATATGCAAATCAAGCAACCAACTGCGGTTATCGTTTCGGTTTCTCTGCCATTTGAATTTATAATGTGGCTGGCCTTCTCCGTAAACCCATTTGTCGAAAAACCAATCTAAATCCATCCCAGAAACCGACTCACAAACATGATGAAAATCCCGCGTCTGCGCTACGCTCATGCCGTACGTTTCCCGGTACGCCCGCAGAATTTGGTTAAAACCGCTTTCCCCGACGATTTTCCGAAGCATGTGGAGAACCCACGCGCCTTTATCGTAAACTACGCGGTCGAAAATGAATGCCACATCCGTCGTATCCGTTACGAGAAGACGATTAGAACGCCACTCGCTCGGTCGATTAAGGTAATCCATATAGACTTTTAGGCTTCCGGGACCGTTTTGGTGCTCGAACCAGTAAGCTTCACAGTATCGAGCAAATCCCTCGTTTAGCCAGATATGACGCCAGTTGGCGCAAGTGACCATATCGCCCCACCACTGATGAGCGAGCTCATGCGCGATCAGCAGTTCTCCGTAACTACCCAGACTCGTACATGTCTGATGTTCCATCCCACCACTCCAGAGAAATTGAACCGTTCCATATTTTTCTTTGATAAACGGATATTCGCCAAATACTGTCGAGAAAAAATGAATCATATCTTTTGTCATACTCAACGTGGTCATAGCCGATTCGACCTGATCGGGAAAAATCCAGAACTGAATCGGCATATTTTCGCCTTTGAGTCCGGTGTAACTATCCTCGCGGTAGGCGTATTTTGAAACGGCTAAAAAGATTAAATAATTGGCGATTGGGTATCGTTCCTGCCAGTGAAAAGTCGCAGTTCCGTTCCCATTTTGGATCGTCTCGGCCAACAATCCGTTCGAAACCGCAACAAGAGTATCGGGAATGGTAATGTAGAAATCGACCGAATCGATTTTATCTTCGGGTAAATCTTTACAGGGAAACCACGTGCTGGAATAATATGGTTGATCGAGCGAGGCAACGACCGGCACTCCATCATGTTCACCGAACATCAATCCTTTTCTTCCCAGGTTTTTCGGAAAACCGTGATACCAGATTTTGACTTCCGCGATTTCACCAATTCCGAAATCTCTATTCAACGACAAAGAAAGCCGATTGGAAACGTGAGTAAATCCACTTGCGACGCCGCCAATGCTATCGACGATCATCGCTTCGTCCAGATCCAGATCGATAGCCGCCAGATTGGCTTCGAGCGACCGGACGCGGATTACGGTCAGCCCGGAAATTGATTGAGCGGGAATATTCAGATTCAAATCCAAGCCGAGATAACCGACATCGAACGAACTTTGCGATGCTGATGAACTTTTTAAAGAAGAAAATCGGATTGCACCGATTCCTTCCGATTTGCGAAAAATTTCCGCATCGATAGGATCCGTCGAAAGTGGTGCTTGTGCCCGCAATTCTACCAATAAAACACACAGAAGCAATAAGTTGAATTTGATTTTCATCCTGATGTAATTTTGAAAAAAGGCGTCGGATTGTCAAACGAAAAATCGATGAACGGTCAATCTTTTCAAAATCACCAAACAACCTACTTCCCTGAGTTTGGAAAAAAGCGTACATTTCGCCGTAAAAATGGAGACGAAAAATGGCACATATCACTACACCCGAAGCCGAGAATATTTTAGATAAAGAATTCCCCGTTCTGGATCACGGGTTTGTTCGATTGGTCGATTATCTGGGCGGCGACCAACGAATTGCGCAGAGCGCTCGAGTTTCGTATGGTTCAGGAACCAAAACGGTTCGCGAAGATAAAGCCTTGATCGATTATTTACTGAGTCATCAACATACTTCACCCTTTGAACAAGTCATCATGACCTTTCACTGCAAAATGCCGATTTTCGTGGCTCGGCAATGGATTCGCCACCGTTCTGCCCGTGTCAATGAAATCTCCGGCAGATACAGTGTAATGAAAAATGAGTTTTATATGCCAAAAGAAGACTCGATTCGCTTTCAGAGCAAAGACAATCGACAGGGGCGAAGTGCGGAAGCGGTTCCCGCAGAGTTGCGCAAGAAAACGCTCGGCATTCTGCTGAAAAATCAGGAAGAACTCTATGCTGATTATCAGGAATTACTGGACATGAATATTGCCAGAGAATTGGCGCGCATCAACCTTCCTCTCTCGCTTTACACGGAATGGTATTGGCAAATTGACCTGCACAACCTCTTTCATTTTCTCCAACTCCGGATGGATGATCACGCACAATATGAAATTCGGGAATATGCCAATATGATCGCCCAAATTACGAAAATTGTCGTTCCGATCGCCTATGAAGCATTTGAAAAACATGTCCTTAATGTCGTCCAATTCTCCGGAAAGGAATTAGAAGCTTTGTCCGACCAAATTCAGGGAAAGCCACATTCGCTAACTGGAATTAATAAAATCGACTATGAGAGAAAAATCAAACGAATCTCGGAAATCGTCCGGCGAACCCAATAAACAAAAAGCGCCATCTCAGAGAAACGGCGCCAACTTTTATACAATTTTTAAAGGCAAGTATTGAACGCAGATTAAAACTGCGGTGGATTTGGCTCGTTCGGTAATACAGGCGGGGGCGGAGGTGGTTTGTGATGATGATGGCCATGACCCGTCCAGGAATTCCATGGATCGCTGGTTGTCTGAAGTAGTTTAAATGTCTGAATCGTTGGCGTTGTAAAAATCACCGCTGCCGCCATTTTTTTGAGGAAGTCTCGCCTGCTGACATTTTCAACGCTATTTCGATTTTTCTCTTCCATTTTTTGCTCCCAATTTTCCTGCATAAAATATAAACCATTTCATTTGCCGAATCAACATTTTGTTTCCGCCGATCAAAGTATTACGCAAAAAGAGAAAATTCCGTACGGATCGGAATTTCCCCTATACAAAATGAGAATAAGGCCGTCTTAGATAACTTTATAGACCAGAAGTCCGACCATGAGAATGATGGTGATGAGAATGAGCGCAACGCCGATGTTTCCCTTCTTGATCTCTTCCCACTCATCTATGTCGGAAGACAGCCAGTCAAATATCTTAACGGCTAATCCGACTCCGAAAGAAAAACCAAGCGATGCGACAATTGCCCAACCAATGCCTCTCAAATACATCATCAATGTGTAAGACCAAGAAAAAGGATCCATGAATTCCTCCTATAGGTTTTGTTCTTTGTGTTTAGCTAAATTTTATCTTCCTGACAAAATCCGCTGAAGACATCTTGCCATCGACATAAGCAAGAATGTCTTCCTTTACTGCAGTTGCCATGATATTTTCAACGCTCTTGTATTCGACGTTCACGATAATATTTACTGTCTGAATATCTTCTCTCAAATACAACATCGCTTTCCCAGCGGCGTAAAAGCCAATCAGCATGATGCGGTCGAAATTGTTCCGGGCGCTGTTGATTGTTAAACTAAAATCCTTAGTGCCATTAGCCGTTTCGATCAAACTCATTCGGTTGTAATCGACCTCTATCTGGTACGCTTTACAGATTTGCTGGACTGAGGAATAATATCTTGAATTTCCGAGCGCAACGCTTGAGACGAGGGTAAAAAGTACCGTGATTGCCAGTAAAGCCGAAATTCTCTTTTTTTCTCTCAAAATCATTCCTCCGACTAAGTCTTCAAATCCTTGAGCAAATTTTAGAGAATTCTACTTTCTTTGTCAAATGAAATCTATAAATAATTGAAATATTTCTTTCTCCTCATATTACTTAATTGCCAAGTTTGTATTTCTTATCCAACAAATTCCCTAAATTTTCTAATGATGGAATCTGATCTGGCTTTCGATGATTACTTTAATCACCTTGGACTGAAAGAAGGTTATCATCTACTCATCCATAGCAGTTTTCGTCAGATACGTTCTGCTTTTCATTCTTTAAATATCGAAACACTGATCGCAAACTTAAAATCCAAAATTACTCCAAACGGATCGATCATCATGCCCGCCTTTACTTATTGTTTCAAAAGGCGAAGTGGCGGTTACGATATTTTCGACCGTGAGCATACACCCGCCAAAACCGGCGCCGTTTCGGAATTTTTCCTCGACTCCGCTGAAGTCATTCGGACTAGCTCACCCACGCACTCATTCTCACTGTAGAGAAAAATAACTGGCGAAATCGGCGAAGATAATTCACCCTACCGCCCACTTGGAAACGGAAGCATTCTCGAATGGTTGTCAAACCGATCCAATGCTTTTGTCCTTTTGCTGGGCGTTGATTTTTCTGCGATGTCCTTTTTCCACTACTTGGAAAACCGCGCTCCCGTTCCGTAGAGCGATTTTTCTCCATGGAAACATTTAGGCGTCGAACCGATCGGCGTTTCAATTCACGGTGAGCAGGTATTGCATGAAATACCCAGTTGCGCCAAATCCTTCGTCAATTATGAATCTTATCTTCGAGAAACCAGTCAAATTACTTACGTGAAGTCGGGAGATTCGACGTCTTCACTGATTCCTGTTTCTTTACTGATGGAGACCGGATTACCGTTTTTCCGGGACAATTACCGCTATCTACTTTGTGACGAAAACACTTGCCCTACGTGTGACTCACGTCGTGTTGCCTTTTTATCCAACCGCTAAATAATCTCAGCAATCTAACCAGCCTGACGCATACACGCATCTTGCCTCAATCACTCCAGTGAAGTAATTTGCAATCATGAAAAAATTATCACATAAAATTGCCTTGTTTATCGGGTTACTAATTGCGTTGATTGTGATTCTTCTCTCGGTTCCGACTTACTGGCAGACTCACCAAACGATGGAAGAAGAACTTTCCCGAAACCTGAAAATAAATATCGTTCTTTTGCGGGAGCGATTGGACGTCGCACTTATCGGTTTTCTTAACCGTTATCCGGAATCGAACGTCGCCCGAGATTCCATCCGACAAATGTTAGAAACAAACCTATCAAAGGTTTCAGCCAGTTCCATTTATCTGATTCGGACAGACACTTCTTTGCTTATCTCAACGGGAAAAGAAGAAGTCGGCGTCAAATCCCTGATGTTGCATTCCAATGAAATCTCCCGCACTTTCCGGGGTGAAATCGTATGCTCGCCGCTTTTCTCCGATGACAATGGAAACTATTATAAATCGACCTTCAGCCAGCTTCACCTACCGGATGGTTCCATTGTCATTGTAGCAATTGACGCCAACGCGACATTTCTTCAGGACGTCGCCAAATTGAAAAGCCAGATGATTTGGAGTGGATTGACAATTCTCCTACTGGGAATTTTCATCTCGATTCTAGCTTCTCGTAATTTGACAAAACCGCTCGGACTTTTAACAAAATATGCCGAGGAAATCGGAAAAGGACGCAACCATCCGTTAAATTTAAAAAGCCGAAGTGATGAGATCGGTTTTCTAGGCAAAACGATGCAAAAAATGCAGACGGAAATCGATCTTCGAGAAAAAGAGAATAAACAACTTTTAGCGTCAGTCGCCCACGAGATTCGCAATCCGCTCGGCGGTATGAAAATCAATGCCGAATTGTTAATAGAAGAATCTCAAAACGCGCCTGAGTTGGCAGAATTTGCAAACGCAATTTTCCGGGAAGTGAATCGTCTTTCAGAAATCGTTGACGCTTTTCTTGCTTATGCGCGACCCGTTGAAAGCAATCTGGTCAAAAGCGATATTCGGAATTTGCTAACAGAAAGCATCAGTGAAATACGCCAGTTTTTTCCAAACCATACATTCGTCGTGGATGGCGAAGGTAGTCTTTGCGTTCATCCGGGAAAAATTCAACGCGCCTTCACCAATTGTCTGCGAAATGCCGCTGACGCATCCAGCGAATCCAATCCAATCCAAATCAAAATCCATCAAATTGGCGATGAATTGACTATCTCATTTTTCAATCAGGGCAATCCAATCCCAGAAAAAATCCAGCCTCAGATTTTTGACGCTTTCTTCAGCACCAAATCAAGCGGCATCGGCCTAGGGCTATCGATTGCCAAATCCATCGTCGAAGAACATGGCGGTTTCATCCGACTCGCGCTTTCGGATGAAAGCGGCACGGAATTTGTCATCACCTTACCGGAGCAATAAATGAACGAACCGAAGAAAAATTTCAGAATCCTAATTGTCGAAGACAACCAATCTCTACGCGACGGCATGACCGCATTTCTGAAAAAAGACGGATTCGACACAGTTTCTGCGGAAGACGGTAAGAAAGGACTCAATCTATTTTCATCATCACAATTTCATCTGGTTATCACTGACATTAGGATGCCGGAACTTGATGGCATCGAACTGTTCAAGGCGATCAAGAGCCTGCGACCTGCGACCGAAGTTATCTTAATCACGGCTTATGCTTCCGTCGATATCGCCGTCGAGACGATGAAATACGGCGCAGAAGATTTTATCACCAAGCCATTCTCCATCGCCGAGCTCCGGAAAAAAGTCGAAATGATTTACAACCGGTTTTCGACTCGACAACAGATCGAATCTTCATCGGTCGAAACGCCTTTGCTCATCGGCCAATCGCCGGCTATTGAAAAAATCCGTGCGGTGATCGAAAAAGTCGCCAAAGTCAACAGTCCGATTCTCATCACTGGCGAGAGCGGCACGGGAAAGGAACTCGTCGCGTGGACGATTCACCAACAGAGTTTCTGTCATCATGGACCATTCGTCGCTGTGAACTGCGGAGCGTTGAATGAAAACCTTCTTGAAAGCGAACTATTCGGTCATGAAAAAGGTTCTTTTACCGGCGCCGTCAAAACACATGTGGGCAAATTCGAGATCAGCAACGGCGGAACGCTTTTCCTCGATGAAATTGGCGAAATGTCTCCAGCTCTTCAGGTCAAAGTTCTTCGCGTGCTTCAAACAAAACAGTTCCATCGCGTCGGCGGCGAAAACCCGATTTCCAGCGATTTCCGGCTCATTGCCGCAACGAACAAAGACTTACAAGCGGCGATTCGGGACGAATCCTTCCGGAGCGATCTCTTCTATCGTATCAACGTTATTCCTATCTTTATTCCGCCACTAAGAGAACGAAAGGAAGACATCCCACTATTGATAGACTTTATCATTCGGAATAAGTCTGAAAAACTCGGTAGAAAAACACCGGCTATCGATACCAGCGTCATTCGGAAACTCACACATTATTCCTGGCATGGAAACATTCGTGAATTGGAAAATTTTCTCGAACGTGCGCTCATTTTTATCGAAGAAAATCGGTTCAGCGATGATCTGTTCGCCTTCACCGATCTCGGCGAATCGGAGAATGGACACGCGTCCCAACCTGACGGAAATCTGGTTCAATCCGTCGAAAAGATCGAGCGGGAAATGATCGTCAACGCATTGCGCGCTTCCAAAGGCGTCAAACAACACGCCGCCGATGCGCTGAACATTAAAACCGGCGCTCTTTATTACAAGATCGACAAATACGGAATCGAAGAGAGCGAGTATTTATAAAATGAGAAAATGGTTCGGCATCCTTCAGCGAAAAATGAAATTTCATGGTTGGATTACCTGCATGATGCTTTGGTTATTCAGTTCCGCATCCGCAGGCCAATCTCTTTCGGATTATCACAACGCAATTTCCGCCGACATCTCTGAAATCGCCTTGTTTGTTCAGAAAGAAAAAAAACTTTTGACAGAACAGACCGAAATCGAAAAATCTATTTCATCCCTGAGACAAGAAAGAAATCCCGACTGGATGAACCGACGGAAAATCACAAAACTCACGGAGAAAAAAGCAAAAATCAGCGACCAGTTGATGATCGCTTACAAGCAATCAGCGGGGAAAAAGGCAAGCGCGAACCGGATTTTCAACGCATATTATCCGCTGATTTCGTCGAAAATCGACTCCGTTATTGATCTTTTGGAAAATATAACCGAACCGCCACGCCGTACAAATGCGATTTTGACTCTTTTAGAACTCAGAGACCGCCGAGACTGGCTCCTACAAAATCAACGTTATTTTGCACCTGCGGGGATTATAATCCTGCCCCGCAAGGATGATATTCTCGAATTCATTAAAAATCCATCTCAGCAGGCGATGCTGAGAACCGAACTTATCAGGATTCTGCGCGAAAAAGTTGATCAGATCGACCTGATCATTGCCGCCGCCAAAGAAGAAGAACTCCTTAGAAAACGGATGGCGCAATTCGCATCGGAAATGACCGCTTTTTCCGGCGAGATCAATCCTGCTAATTCCCGCAGTTACCAGACGACACTTACCGAACGCGATTTAAAAATCACAGACGAAGACGCAACTTACGGAAACGTCGTTCCAACCAATTTAGGCCTCGAAGAAACCTGGACGACGCGCACAGTTCAGACTGAATTTCCGATGACGTTGAACAGCGAAGATTATCTGCATATTGTCCAGCCAATACCGTCTAAAAACATGCGCTCGTACATCAGTCAGATGGATTCCATCAAGACCTATTACCTAAAGCAAATCGCCGAACTCGAACAGAGGAAACGGTAACATCAAATTTCACGACCCGCCGCTTCTCCAAACTATAGAAAATAGTCACTTTTCCCTTTTTCCATTTTAGTTTTCCATGTATTTTCTCCACTGATGAAGAACAGAAAAACCGCCGGACTCGGGATATTCCTGAAAATCCTTTGCGCTACGTTTTGGGTCAGTTCACTTTTACAAGCGGCGACCGAGCAAACATTCTCATCGTACGTCAAAGCAGAAGTTTTAATGGAGAACAACATCTTCGAGTCGGATTCCAATCGCATCGACGACAATGCCGGTCAGTTCTGGTGCGGCATTCTCGCTAATCAATCCACCGACCGATCTAACCGACGAATCAGTCTCATCGGCAATTATTCCGCTTATTTCAAAAATCCCGAAGAAAACAAACTTATCACGACCGGCAATTGGCTATATTATCTTGCACTTTCTCCCAAAATTTTCTTCAAATCGCAGGCGAATCTCCTGACCAAGTGGTGGCAAAACGCGCCAAACGCTTACTCAGATGTTGATTTTTCCGCGAATGTCGGAACCAGATTCGGAAAATCCGTTACTCAAATTGGCATTTATTACCGGAATGACTGGTTTCGCTATGCTCAACGGTTCAATTCAACACAAATCGGCATAGTTAGTGAGTTACAATTCCAACCGGCAAAGACTTGGACGCTTTCTAGTAAATCTTCTATCCTGAAAATCGATTACCCTAATCGGCAGGTTTATCACGAACCCGATACAAGTTCGAGAATACACAAACTCCAGCAAGACGTCGTTCTGTTCGGTCAAATCGGATTTGAACACCGAAAAATTTGGATCGCGGGCGGAAGTCTCCAATTCTCTTATCTCAATTCCAACAGCCAATATTCCTCATTTGCCAACGCCTCGATACGAGTTTATGCGACGCGAAAAATCAGGCGTCTGCTTTTACAGGCAATCGCCGAATTTCAACTCAAACGTTACTTGGATGATCCCTCCGAAAAAGCCATTTATTATAATCCCGATCCTGAACAAAACGTCCAGAACCAAATTTTCCTTGGGTGGGAAAACGAACTATCCGGCGGGCTGTCATTGGCCGGCAAGTTCGCCTTTTTCCGGAACGAGACGCAGTACAGCGGCATCTATTACAACAAATGGTTCGCGTCCGTCGGCTTGCAATATCGGTTCGAATAATCCCCGAATCCTCAGAAATCTGAGACTCACCGTCAGGATTCTGAGTTTTTCCGGCAAATCAAACAACCTCACTCGACTGAAATCGCTTGGAACGATATTTGTCTTTATTCCTCCGGACGATTGAAAAGTTGCAATATTCTGAGTTGATGAAATGAAAATTTTGATGGGAAAAACTTCCAAAACGGCAAAAACATTGATCGTTTTTCTGGTCGCGATTTTACTGGCGGCATGCATTCTAGAACCGGAAGAAGAATCCTATCTGGATATCGATGAAATCGTCGAACTCAAATTGGGCGAACGCAAGATCGGTCAACCGTCAGGATTGGAGGTCGGCTTCGAGAAGCTCATTTCCGATAGCCGGTGTCCGATCGGCATCCTGTGTTTCTGGCAGGGAATGGCGGAAATTCAGATTTCATTAAAAATACCGGATAAGACACGCTACTATTTTACTCTTGATTCTTACAACCACACAACCGTCGATACACTCGGGCTTCACATGGAATTTTTACAGTTGGACCCTTACCCGATATTTTCCGAGGAATACGACACGTTGAAACTTGTCGTGACGCTAAAAATATCACGACCAATTCTAGAACTATGAAAATATTCGTTAAAAACGGACAGAAAAAGGAAACACTATGAAAACGAAAACAATTCTCACTCTCTCGATTCTCTCACTCGTTTATCTGTGGAGTTGCGATGATTCGACGAATCCGATCGATGATAACTGGAAACTCAAACGCGATCTGACGGTTGCGGAGGTTAAAATTACTGAAGTCGATAATAAGTTCGGACTGAAACTCTTCAGGGAAATATCCAAGAATCAATCAGATTCCAACATCTTCATTTCGCCACTAAGCGTAACGATGGCGCTCGGCATGACCTTTAATGGCGCGGCGGGTGAAACGCAAACTGCTATGCGGAATACGCTCGAATACGGCGACCTTTCAATCGACGAAATCAACCAATCTTACTATGGATTGATCGATCTGCTGACTTCCGCAGATTCTAAAGTCAACTTCCAGATTGCCAACTCCATCTGGTATCGGAACACATTTTCAGTGCTGGCAGATTTCATCAATGTGAATAAAAAATATTTCGATGCCGAGGTATCAGCATTGGATTTCGATCGAAGCGACGCGGCGGACATTATCAATTCCTGGGTCAATGAAAAAACCAACGGCAAGATCAAGGAAATCGTGCCAAAACCCATTTCATCCGAGATGGTGATGTACCTGATCAATGCCATTTATTTCAAAGGCAGTTGGACTTACGAATTTTCTAAAGACCGCACAACCGACGAACCGTTCTTCTTATCTTCTGGTAATTCGAAGACTTGTAAGATGATGAGTCACAAGAGCGAGCATCCATATTTCCAGAATGAACAGGTTCAGGCAATCGATCTGGCTTACGGTAATGCCGGATTCAGCATGACCATTTTCTTGCCCGCTATCGGATCAAACGTCAACACGTTAATTGAATCGCTGAACAACGACTCATGGAACGATTGGCTCTCACAGTTCGATACCGCCGAAGTTTCACTCTTCATGCCAAAATTCAAGTTGTCTTATAATCTAAAAATGAATGATGTTCTTTCAACGCTTGGAATGGAAACCGCCTTCGTTCCGGGGCTGGCGGATTTTACCAAAATCAATGCTAACGGTGAGCTTTATATCAGCGAAGTCATGCATAAAACGTTCGTCGATGTCAACGAAGAAGGCACTGAAGCCGCCGCAGTGACAGCAGTCGGGGTCGGATGTACGAGCGTCGGTCCCGAGTCGCCGGTCATGCGAATCGACCGGCCGTTTGTCTTCGCGATCCGCGAAAGACAGTCCGGAACGATACTATTCATCGGAAAAATCATGGAACCCATCATCGAATGAGGATTAAAGAAAGAGGATTAAAGATGAAAAATATCATCCAAAATATTTCTGCTCTTCTCATAATGGCGGCGATTTTTATGAATTGCTCGGATGTCACTGCGCCAAATTCCGACGAAATTCCGCAATTGCCAAGACATCTCAGCAAGTCCGAACAGACATTGATCGAATCGAGCAACTCGTTTGGATTTGATCTTTTTAAAAAATTGTCGGACGATGTTAAAGACAGCAACCTGTTCATCTCGCCAGTTTCGGTTTCGATGGCACTGGGAATGACATCTAATGGCGCGGCAGGTTCTACGTTGGAGGCAATGCATTCAACGCTCGGTTTTGAAAATCTTACAGAAGATGAAATCAACAAATCTTATCAAAGTTTGATCAAATTGCTGAGAAACCTCGATCCGAAGGTCAAATTCCGGATCGCGAACTCCATCTGGTACCGAAACGGATTCGCCGTTTTGCCGGCGTTTATTGACGTTAACCAAACGTTTTTCGATGCGGCGGTGCGAAGCCTTGACTTTAGTCAGGACGCCGCCGTCGATGCGATGAACGACTGGATCGAAGAACAGACCAATGGTCTCATCAAACAAATTCTCGATAAGCCGATCGATCCAAATACGGTTATGTTTCTGCTTAATGCTATTTATTTTAAGGGAACGTGGACATATCAATTCAATGAAGAACACACAGGCAATGCACCATTTTATCTGCATAGCGGCGAATCGACAACCTGTAAAATGATGTCGATCAGTGGCGATTTCGATTACACTGAGACTGACGAACTTCAGATAATCGACCTGCCGTACAACGACGGATATTTTGCCATGACGGTACTCCTGCCGGAATCCAGTATCGATACCGACTCGTTGATAAGCATCCTGACCGATGAAAAATGGAACGACTGGATTTCTAATTATTCCAAAACGACCGTCGATCTTTATTTGCCGAAATTCAAACTCGAGTGGTTCCGGAAACTCAACGATTCATTGACAAGCCTCGGCATGGGAATCGCATTCAGCGATGAACAAGCGGATTTTACTCGCATAAATGCCGACGATGGTTTGTACATCAGCGAAGTCAGACATAAAACATTCGTTGAAGTCGATGAAGAAGGCACCGAAGCGGCGGCGGCAACTTCAGTCGAGATAACATTTGAAAGTATCAAAGAACAGAATATGCTTGTCAATCGTCCGTTCATTTTTGCCATCCGCGAGCGCGCCTCTGGAACGATACTATTCATCGGAAAAATATATCAACCCGAATGGAGCGAATAGATAAAACCGGATTTCAACCGAGAAAAATTGAAAATCACAACACATAAGAGGTAAAATGAAAGACAAGCCAGTTCTAAGACACATTATATCCAACCTGCTTATTCTATCCGGAATCGTGACGGCGACAGTTCCCGATCCGGTCACCCGCCAGCCTTCGGTTCCCTATCTGCTGGAGCCGATTGGTTTCCGCACCATGCAGATGGCGATCTTTGCGACGGAAGTCAGCGGCATGGTTCCGGATAAGTTCAGTGACCTGAGATGGAATCCGGCTTATATCTTAAGGGAAAAGCAAAAGACTTTTTACATCGATTTCAATCTCGAAAGCACGGTGGAATCTTCTTTGAGCCCGTTGTCCTCTTCCCTGCTCACTGACAGCTATTATCTCGCACCGTCCTGGTACAGCCAGACCAGTGTTCAGAATATGAATATCGCGCCGCTCTATAATCTGGCGCTGATCCTGCCACTGAATAAACGAATAATCCTGGGAATCGTCAACCGTTCGGTTTTCGACTATGGACCTTACCGTAACTCGACCTGGTGGTCGAGCGGCGGCTGGTTCGATGAAGCGGTCAGGTCTAATGCCTACGCCGCTCTCGAACCGCAACGCCTGGAAACCGATGAAAATCAGCAGATCGTCCTGGCCAATCAGGCAGAGATTACATTGGGCTACCGGTTGTCGACCAAAACCGATCTCGGTTTTCACCTCGGACATTACATTTTTCACCGGGACGGTAATCTGTATGATTCTCAATGGGCAACCTATCCGCATTCTTCGTACGGAATTCTCAACGATGAAGACATGCGGATCAACGGTCAGCACATCGACCTGGGCACCGGAATTCTCCATCATTTGAACGATAAGACTACTTTCGGAATTTCCGCGGGTGTGTTTCTTGGTTCCGGCAAAGAGGAGGAGGTCTCGCAGGACACCTCGGATTCGTTTTCTGAAACAGCTACTAACACTGCCTATTACAATATATCCAAATACAAAATGGACAGCGATTATTCCTATAAAACTTCCGGTGTGAAACCTTACCTGACTTTAACTTTCGAGAAAAACCTTAATAAAAACCTTGTCCTGCGGTCGTTTTTTTCTTATTCCCCAAAAAGTCAGGATGTTACCACAAATTATGCGTCCGACGATACCAGTTTTAGCGACCGGACTTATGATCACTGGATTGCGACCAACACTTATGCCTTTCGGCGTTGCACAGATCACAGCGCCGCCGAATTCAACCTGAACGGTTCCGGAGAAAAAACGATTAATCAGTGGAAATTCCTGACCTCCCTGATTTATAAAATGGAAAACGATTGGGCGCTATTTGGCGGAATGCAAATTAGCCGGCAATGGTCTCAGGTCGATTTTGACGAGAGTTCTGACTACTATTCCAATTCCCTTACCGAATACACGCTTTACAATGCCAGCACGTATCGCAATCTCGACACTTATACAAAAAACTATTCATATTCAGCCGAATCTGATGTTTGGAGTCTCATCGTACCAATCGGCGTAAAAGCTCATATTGCTAAAGGTTTCTTTGCCTTACTCGGCACCGAAATCAGCCTCAGCCTGTTAGAGGAAAATAGTCACGGCGACTTGCTCTATCCGGACATAGTATCGCAATACTGGGTAAACGGTTTTCTGGCGGCGGATGATCCGGAAACCAATCGCTACGAAAGGTACGATTCCCAACCGCCTAAAACTTTTTCGCGCACCAATGCGATGCACTTTGGTATGGTTTACGAACATCCGTCCGGCGCGACACTGTTCATCCGTTCGGACGGTGATATCATGAACGCCAACGGCTGGACGCTGGGTTTCGAGATGAATTGGTAATGTTGATTATTAATAAATTTGCCTATAAATTCAAATTAGGTAAACAGGAGGTGAAAAATGAAGCGGTTTAATGATTTTTCAAAATTTATCCTGTGTTTGGCTCTTTGTTTTCTCGGATTGCAGGCTCAATCCCAGAT